>Ga0255175_1000017_pt1 | contig 172981 bp, 142 predicted proteins | sample Atl_Atl_RepC_8d_FD_183628 | JGI IMG/M metagenome (GOLD analysis project Ga0255175, IMG submission 183628) | Freshwater microbial communities from Altamaha River, Georgia, United States - Atl_Atl_RepC_8d | ecosystem: Environmental > Aquatic > Freshwater > River | place: USA: Georgia | collected...
ACGCTTCTGCGGCGATGTATGTGAACCCATCGGTACTTTTGACGCCCCCGAGCGACCCCCAAGCGTCCCCCGCCCCCAAACCCTCGAATTGCGACGTCTCTGTGTTATATCGAATAAAGCCACGTTCCATACCTGCCGGTCGCTGTGCCGTCGTGCCACGTGGCAGCAACACTGCGTCCGTCGTACGCACATCCAACCCAACCATAGGCGCCCCCGTGCCCACGCCGATGCGCCCGTTATTGCCAACGACGAACACATTGCTGCTTACCTCGTCTCGAATTTCGAAGAATGACCGGTCGTAGACGAGCGACCACAGCCGAACGACGCTTCCGGCTACATCTCCTATCGCCAGGCCAACCGCCGTCGACGCGAATGCAGCGCCCTCACCCGAAAGGCGCTGATACTCGCGATAGGAGTCACCGTGTCTACGGTAAATGCGTACGGCATCTGACGCACCAACCGCTATCAAAGGACGCGCACTCCATGCATAGAGCGCTTTCCCAAAAAAGCTGGAGCTTGTGCCAGAAAGGATGACTTGTTTTTGCGCATTGGACACACTATCAAATACAACAACCGCTCCTGAATTGGCTCCGGCATACCCAGCCGATGGCGCACCCGCAACCACATCCCCATTGTCTGAAACAGCGACCGACGTTCCGAGGCGCATGTTGGTCGTCGGCGAAGACGCGCTCAACACGCCTACATAAGACCAGGTGACTCCCACTGCAGACCATGTGTACTTAAATACGCTGCCCGCGCTTAGAACGCCCGTCGCTGTGCGACCAGGGGCACCAATCACCCGCGTGGATCCAGATACGTGTATCGATGCGCCAAATTCGATGTTTCCGCTCTCGCCGCCGCCCGGCGACACTGTGCTGCTGAGTGTCCACAAGCCTCCAACGTGTCCGTATTCAAACACGACACCAGTATTATTTTTGAGTGGCGCGCCGACGAGCAGCTTCTGATCGACCTCGGAAAATTCCAATGCGCGTCCGAACCCGGCTGCAGCATCCGCCGATGGCTCACTCAAAGATGCGTCTGTGACCCATTGACCCCCCGAAAGACCATAAACGAAAACCTGGTTTTGCCGAGCAATGAACAGATAGCTGGAATCCGCCGAAAAAGCCATCGCACGACCAAATTGATCGTTGATGGCGGGGGACGCTGCAGTCAACGATTGCCATTCCTGCCAAGCCGACCCACTCCATTTATAAACAATTGCCAGCCCCTGCGCCACTGCCGTCAATGTCCGCGTAGGGTCACTGACCACCAGCCAGTTGCCGTCCGCACTCGCAGCGACCACCTGCCCGTAGGTGTCTTCACTCACGCCACCCGTCAGATTTGAGGTCGCCACAAAGAATTTCTGAGCGCGAATATCCACAAATGATCCAGGGTTCTCAGTTCCTACGCCAATGTTGGCCACGAGCGTCACCAGATTACCGTCTGCCATCACATTGGAGTCGACCCGCAGCTCAGAGCGCACGCGTGCGCTGCTTCCCATGACCAATCCGTTGCTGACAAACAACTCTGTATTGGATGCGCTTCCAACACTCGCGCTGCTAATCGTCGCCGTTCCGAGCGTCGCACCATCCGCTGTTAACGCACCGTTCGCGCTCACAACAAATGCCTCATTGATGCGCAGAGCCGCCCCGCCGACGCCGCCGCTGCCCACAATGTGTACACTCGCGCTCGGTAGCGCTGTTCCAATACCCAGATACCCTCCTGACCCAGTCACGCTCACGACACCTTGGACATTCAAAGCGCTAGCAGCCGCGGTGGTGCCGATGCCAACATTGCCGCCGCTGAATACTGCCCCGCCCACAGCATGCAGTGGTGCCATGGCGTTGACGGTGCCAATACCCAAATTCGACGCAACATACACCGTAGATTGAACATGCAGACCACTCAGAGCTGTGTCCGTCCCGACACCAACACGACCATCATGCTGCACCAAGAACAAATTGCTGCCTTCCCGAGAGCGAATCTCCACGTACGGTTCGAGGAGCTCGTTGAATACATAGACTCGGTCTTCAAGGGGCGACGACATGAAGACCGCCTGCCCGTCATCGCTGACACTGATCCCGGTGTTGGCAGCGTGCGGGTGATTTTGCAAAAACACATGGAATTCGCTCCAAACACCCGACCCCCCGCCGCCACCACTATCCACCCATTTAAACAAATACTCGTTCGCGACGATGACTCGGCCGTTTGCATCAATATCGACGCGATCACCGAGACGCCCACTCACGACGCTGCCGTCCAGACGCTGCGCAAACACATCATTGCGCCACACATACACGGCACCTCGCGCACTATTTCTTGCGGGCGCGCCCACAACAAGCACGGCGCCATCTGTGCTCACGCTGACGGAGCGGCCAAACTCAAAAATATCCACCCCAGTTGCGTCGGGCGCCACCAGCAGCCCCGCTTGCGACCACGTGGTCCCGGTGCGGTTATAAATCAACACGCTTTCGGGCGACTGTCTGCCAACGAAGAGGCGCGACCCGTCGGCGGTCAACTCAATCGACCAACCAAATTGGGCGGCCCCGCCCACTGAGGGACCCACGATGCGCTGTTGAAGCGCCCATGAACCTCCCGAGTAGAAGTAGATATAGACAACGCCAAGCGAGTCTTCTGTCGGACTCGTGACCGCAGCATACAGTCCATTGCGGCTGATGGCGACATCTGTTCCGAATCCGCTTGACAGACTGCCAGAAGGTCCCAAAACCCCGTCTCCCATCAATGACCACGTAGAGGGCGACCCCGCACTTCTGGCGTAGATGCGCGCGGTTCCGGTAGTCTCTGTTGGTGCACCGACAATGAGCCGCGTCGCATCTGTGGTCAAATCCAGACTGCGGCCATAGCCGGGCATGTTCATGCCTTCGCTCCACTCAGGGGCAATACGCGTGTCGAAAACCCATTTGCTACCAGTTCCGGCAGGTCCAGCAGCGACAAGTGCCCAGATCAGAACGCTCCGCCCGTCGTTGGTGCCGGTCACTAAATACGTGCCGTCCTCGCTGACGCTCACGGCGTCACCGACTGCCCACGTCCCATGCGAGAGCTGCTGAGTGAGATTCCAGCCTTTGATGGTTTGGATATCCAAATCGGCGCGCGGAATGACGGTGCCAATGCCAACGTTCCCGCGCACATACATGCTGCCTTCGTGGACGGCCAGACCAATGCCTTCATCGACAAACGTTGTCCCGATGCCGACCGCATTGCTGGCATAGGCCGAGCCCGCCAACATACCGGCCAGCTCACTCGATGCCTCGCGAATCTCGAGGTAATCGGCAGTGGTATTGGCAAGCATGCGCCACCCCGAAATATCCACACCGGCGTCGCTGACATAGAGGCGTCCATAGCGCGTTGAGGCGCTGCCCACATTGAAGGCACCGGCGCCTCCTGCGCCTCCTGGCACCACGTGCTCCGTTATCAGCGTCCCCCCGCTCACTTGCAGCCGCGCTCCGGCAACCACGCTGGCCGTTCCCACACCGATCGTCCCGTCGAAACGTGCGACACCACCCACTTGGAGCGCCGGTGCCCCTCCACCCAAGCTGCGGTCAATGGCCGTGCCGATACCGACCGAGTCGCGGATGTACACATTGCTATCCACATGGATGAACTCGAGGGGCTTCTCAGTACCAAAGCCCACATTGCGAAAGAAGAGGATGTCCTGATCTGAATTCAGATACAGGGACTCCCCGATGTTCCTCTTGAACTTGCTACTTGCGGGGGGCATCCACGCTCCGCACTCCTATTAATCTGCAATAATTTTTGGAACAAAAAGAAACACAAAACATAACACGACTCTAGATTGCACCGATGGACGTCCATGCGATGGCGCAGTCTGCATCGGTCTCGACTACGATGTCGCCACCACTTGCGTAGGCGTTCAGCGTGGTCATATTAGGCGTACGATGGTGACTGAGCACGAAGACATCGACGGCGTCCGCACCGGTCGTGAGGTAGGAGATGTGCAGATTGGCAAGCTTATTATTGAGATACGATTTGACTTGGACATGCAGTGTGCCACTCGCATTTTGCCCTTGGCAATACAGTGGATAGGCAATGGTACGAGTTGCGCCGACGGCTCCCCAAGATTGCTGCTTGAAGAAGGGACCTCCGAGGTAGCCGTCGTTTTGGTTTCCATCGGTCTTCAGACCGTTGCCGAATTGCACATTGCCTTGAGCTTGGAAAATGGCGCCGCTGAGGGCGACAGCGGTCGTACCGATGCCCACATTCCCTCCTACAAATAAGTTATTGGTTCCCCAATTTTCACCAGCGGCCGTGTATCCCACCAGCGCCGAGGCATGAATCTGCAGTGGCGCCGCCTGGCGCACGCCGGCACCCACTTGATCGCTTGGCAGATATCTTACCCCCCACGCCGCCTCACCGGAGCCCGACTCAGCGCTGAGGCGCAGCGCTGGCTGACCATCCGTTCCCGCTCCCGAGTTTCCGTTCTCGAAATACACGCCGCGCGAAGTTGAGAGACGCAGAGCGCTTATGTTGGAATCCACGCGCAAGTCCCCGCCCACAACGCCACCCCCTCCGCCAATGTGCAAACGTGCGGCGGGTGCATTGGTGCCAATACCAATATTGCCGTCGGCAGCGACGCGCATGCGCTCTTGGCCGTTCGTGAACCACGTCTGAAAGCCAGTAGTATCCAACGAAGCGGTGCGTAATTCAATCGCGATCGCGGTCGGTGAATAGATTTCGTGGCGCGGCTGGGCGACCGTGCCAAAGCGCAACCTGGACGTCGATCCTGCGGAGTAGAAAGTGTTGCTCGAGAACACGACTTGGTTTGTGAACGCCGCCGAGTGATCCACGATGAAATCTGCATTGGCGACCGTCGGCGTGCGTGGCGTGCCGCCGATGAATACGGACTTGCGCAGTTGAACATGCGTATCAACATCCACACTATTCACCGTAACATCGTAACGCTTAAAGGTACCGACCTGTATGTTGGAACGCGAGACAAAGAGCTTTGCAGTTCCCACCCCCATTTGAACATCCTCTGTCCCGATATCAAACATCACACCTGACGCCTGCGTCGTACCATTGATCAGAGCTCCATTCAAGCGGGTGACATCCTGTAATGAAACCGGACCGCTGACCACCAAGCCCGCATCGCTCCAATTCAGGCTATAATTTGAGTTCGCGGGTATAAATTGAGCACTGCCGCGCACGTCCAATACTTGCCCAGCGGCAACGTTGCTGGCGCTCACATTCACGCCGAGGCGCGCGAAACCAGCGGACGAATCGCCACTGACCATGCTACGGAAAACGGCGTTACCCGCCACGTCCAGCGGCGCGCTCGGTATCGCGCTACCGACGCCGACGTTACCGTTGTACATTACACTGATGCGCGGCGCCAACGGACGACCGGTTAAAAACTGCAGATCCACGTCGGTACCGACATACTGCGCGTCGACCGCCGTATGCGGCACGGTGAGCACCTGAGTTTCAGGCCCCGCTCCAAAATCGACATCCACGGCCACTTTTTTGGGCGCGCTCGCATAGAACCGTGCCCCCGAATCCGCCGCGAAATCGCTCACATTCAAGAACAGTCCGCCGTGCACATGCAACGGCGCCGAGGTCGCATTTGTCACGCCGAACGTCCCGATCCCAACCGTGTCCTGGAAGTAACTCTTGCCCCGCACGTCCAACGTCGCGCGGGGTTCTTGTGTGCCAATGCCTAGATTGCCGCCCAGGACGCTGTGTTTGGCAGCGCGCGATTCGATGGCGGTGCGGCCAGTGATGGTAACATTCGACGCGGTTTGACTGACACCAATAGCTAGCGTCTGGTTAGAGTCGGTGTATTCTACAAAACCATACTCGCCCCCTGCTGCCCCGCGACGCTGTAGGATCATACTCGACTTTCCTTCAGCGACCTCGTGCGAGAGCACCAATGAGGCGTCGTCGCCGCCGTTCGCAATCGATGCAGCATTTCGGAAGATCTCAACTTTGGCATGCAATCCCGTGGCCGTGCCAAACCCTACGCGCCCGCCCACGGGATCCACAAACACCAGCGGCAGCGCATCTGCCGCATCGCGAACGGCCAATCCGCCGCTGCCAACCAGCCATTTGTTCGTGGCTGTGATGGGACCATAAATGACATTGGAGGCCACGATCATGCCATCCGTCCACTCATTCAAGCGCAGCCCCTGCGCACTCATCTCGCCCTGCACACGCGTGCGGCCGCCAACATCCAGCACTTCGCTCGAACTCACGACCGTACCAATGCCGACATGTCCCTCGATCAGCGCACGCGTCTTCACATGGAGCGCCTCCTGGGGCAGCGCCGTGCCGATGCCGATATTGCCTCCTAACACAACCGCATTTCCGGTTTGCACCGTAACAGCGGCGACAGGTGTGGTCGTCCCAATGCCCAAACTGCCACCAATCACCAGTGCATTACTAGACGTCAACGTGCCGACATCGGTGTCAGTGGGTTGCCCATCGGCATTGGTGATCTTGATGGTATTCTTCACATAGTCTTTTGAAATACGTACGCCGTCGATATCAATACTCTGACCCGACAGATAAAGATCTCGCCAACGGAAGGCTGCCGAGCCGAGGTCGTACACATTGCAGGTGCCTGGCAGGATGCTGCCTTCGACCACCGTGGTGCCATTGACATGCAGACGAGCCCCTGCAATCGGCTGCACAATGCCGACGCCCAAATTGCCCATGATCGCGCTGGAAGGCCCGGCGACATGGAGACGCCCCAATGGCAAGGTAATACCGATACCGACATTGCCGCCGTCGGCGACGACCATAGCCAGCGAATCATCATCATAGAAAGCGGCCACGTCTTCCACGCCGGTCTGTGTCACTTTGAGACCGGGTCCTGATCCCGTATTCCGAATGACCATTTGCTCCGTATTGCTCGTTACCGTATCCAGTTGCACATAGTCGCCCAGAATGACCAAGTTGGATGCCATCAGCGTGCCGTCCGCAAACAGATTGCCTTGCACGTGGAGCTTGTGGCGCGGGTCGGTGGTACCAATACCCACGCTGTCGCGGAGGTAGGTGCTGCCATGGACTTGCAGTGCATGGCCCCCGATCAAGGTTTGCGTTCCGACTCCCACATTGCCGAGCAGGTAGGCGGGTGCCTGAGTGCGGACGTCTTTCAAGAAATCGACGCGCGTCTCGTTGTAGGTCATGACCGTGTGCTGGTCTTTGATCAGGCGAAAGTCGTTGTTGCTGGCGGCCAGTACAAAGCGAGGCGTCAAGCTCTGCGTGGTGAGATTGTTGTAGAACGTGAGTCGCGTATCATTGCTCGTGCTCTGAAGCGCCAACACATTCTCGTAGGGCGCAAAGAGAAAGGTCTTATGATTCACGTTGGCGATGGTTTCGAGATTGGTTGTGTTCATTTCTGCACTGGCCAAACCAATCTGGAATCAACCCTGAATCTAATACTCTGTAACTTTTTCTTTGCGGGGTTCCGCCCCCGCGCGGCGATGCTCTGCAGGGTTCCGCCCCCGCGCGGCGGTGCTTCGCAGGGCAGTTCTTTGCTAGAACGTTTAGTTTTCTCAAGCAATGTTAAGGAAATGAAGGAACCAACCGACCTCAGGACATACTTTACGTACGCGATCCTCGGGGTCGCATTTGTGCTTTTGGCACTCTACAAGTATGTGTTTGGGCGGCGCCGCCGTTCGAATCTAGGGCGCAAGCTACGCCGATCGATGGGACTCAAAGAGCAATTTGCAGGCAGCATCGCTTCCATCGAGCAAGCCGTGAGCGAAATCTACATGGAAGTTCTGCAGCGCCAGCCAAAGGGAAACGAAATGGTGGATGCTAGCCGCGATTTGCAATCCAAGCGCACCACTTTGGACGGCCTGAAGCAAAAGCTCATTGACTCATCGGAATACGCAATGTCTATCAAGACCCAAGACAACTCGCTTGCCCCTGAGCTCACCAAGATCCTGTCGGACAAGGCACTGATTGAGACGCTGCAAAAGATTTTTGCCGAGGAGAAAAAGAAGCCGCTCCCAGAAGCGCTGTTGATTCCTTTCAAGGATATCTATGTGCACCTGGACTATAATGAATACACTTTCCGTGCCTTCCTGCGCCATTCGCATTATGCGCCCTTTGTGGAGGACATTTCGCGAGAGGCGGATCTCACCAAGTCGAAGATGCTTGAGATTTTTGCCAAGCACTTTGACCTCGAGAAGCTTCGAAAGGCGGGTGTTAAAATTGCTGCTGAGATGGGAAAGATGGGAAAGGCCTCGCTGAATACCAAGACGGCGGGCGTTCGCGGGCGATCCATCCAAGAATCGGACAATGATTCCACCGCCTATCTGCAATCCCTGTACGACGAAGGTGCTTTTGTTTTAGATAAGAATTTGGCGGCGGCCGCTGCAGAGGGAAACTCGCGTATGATTTTGACGCACCATGGCGACATGGTGCTGCGACCTGAATTCGCGTGGTCAGTACCCCAACAGCGTCCACCGGTTTGCACGACGCTCGGCAAAAAGCCGCTCGTGCAACCGGTCATGTTGCCAAACAAATTGCTGCCAAATGGTACGCTCCTAGGCGACGCCGCGGACACGGAGGTCGGCTCGATCATGCCCAAAATAGATTATAAAGAGTACATCGACCTCCCGAAACCCAGCCCAAACACCAAACAACCACCTAAATCCACTTCGAAAAATTGATGTGCGCGAAGTATTTTGTCTCGTGGCATCCGGTGCACCAACATGGCGTCCGCTCCCCGCCCGCTCACAAACCTGCTCGACGAGACCATCGATGCGCTAGAAAGGGCCAAGAAAACACTCGACGACATCAAGTATGTGACCACCAGTGTCTATGATTACCGGACAGACACATATAAAAATGTTGCGTGGGAACTGATTGAATTCGTCGAAGCAGCACGGCATTTTAATTACGACCCTGGTTTTGGTTTCGAGCAAGTCGATCATTCGCTACGTCTTGTGGGCGACAATTGGTGGATGGAGCGCGTCGAATATGAAGGCATGGAGTGGTGGGAATTCAAGACCCTTCCTGAGTGCCCGGAGGAGAAGGGCAGTGGTCAAATGAAACTCGAGAGTGTGGCCATTCAGAGGGCGAATGAATTCAACGCGCAATTCGAGCGGGCACTCAAGCGCAATACCGTAAACAATGAGTAAATTGGCGTGCCGCATCGCGGGTTAATTTTTGTAAGTCGCCGAACACATAAAGGTACCGTTACATACGATCTCATGGACCTGCTCGCGCTTTTCCTTTCCGTGTCCAATGAGGTGCGACGCGTGCAATTCATGCGCGAAAAGGACTTCACATCCCTCATTGCCGCTTTGCAAAAATTCGAAAAACAACTTGGCAAAACCGACCCACAGACAATCTCCATCTTTACGGGTGTTCATTATGAAGAGATGACCCGCATTGTGAAAGAACTGCGCGCACATGCAACAAAGAATTCGGCAATTCGCTCCCTCCATGACAAGATTTTTGGAAAGCACCTGGACTTCAAGAAACGTGTACCAACGCCATTAACCGTCCTATTTCAAAACTTCATCAAAGGTGTCACCCATTTCCAACACCACGCAGGTATCGAGGTGCCCATTTACCATCGCATCAATGCATGTGGTCCCGGTGATCATGCATTCCGGGAAGCCTTTCAACGTTGCACGGAGGACATGGAGGAGTTTCGTGCAGAAGACGTCAAGCGTCGAATCGAAACTTGCTATATTGAACGTTTGATCTATGACGAGCTGCATCGCGAATTCTCAATGCACTTTCCGTCAAGCGGCACCGAATCTCCCCGGCAAGACGAAGGTCATGAAGCACGCCTGCAGATGACCCAAGAGGATTTTGCTACATGTTTCCCACATGTAGACATCACCGTTGAAATCATGTGGGACGTTCAAATGCCAGTTCAACTTACGATTAAGCGCCGTTTGCATGGCAATATAACGTCCGTGGAAACCTATCACAGGAAAATTGTCATCGATGAGCTCTTTGGAAATAAACAATACGACCCATACGTCGAATGCTTTCGAGAAACGGATCACAAAAAGTACTACAGGACGCAGCGCTTCGACTATTTACCGAAATGGAAAGAGATATGATCCAGGAGAAACCGTTACATAAAACCGGTTGAATGGGATCCTCGATTTTGTGCACGCGCAAGACGGCTGAGGACGAATTTCTTTATATTAAGTAGAGGTGCTTCCTATGAGTCAAAGACAAACATCTTCGAGAGGATCCAAAACGACTTCAATCGCTCCATCTAAAACTACATTTTCTGCTTTACCCGATGCTGCTATATTTGAAATTTTATCCAAAACCGATAATCCAAAAGAGTTGATTAGAGCTTGCGCTATAAATAAGCAATATGCGGAGTACTGTGCCAAACATAAAGAACAAATCAATAAAGCTCAAATGCTTCGAAAATATCCTTATATTGGAAAAATAATGGAGCATCCATATACTTTTTTAAATATCATCATTGATCGCAGCTTTGTAATAAATAAATTGATATCCTTAGGAGCAACGAAATATATGGATTACTATGGTATCGCTAAGTTCAATTCTTGGAAAGATAATTTTGAAAACTTAGGTGTTTTAATCACGATGTTTGATGCCGATCCAAATGTTGCTCTTTCAACGATGTTAACAGAACATTGGACGACGGTAGAACAATTTAAAGAAGTTTTTAAATTTGTGAAAGCCGTTCAACCCAATTTCAAATTGGAAGAATCCCTTTTACAAGATATCATCAAGTTTTATTTGAGACCAAGTAATGCCGAAAAATATGTTGAAATTCTAAAATTTGTGTTACCTGAATATAAAAGTTTATCTGCAAAAACCATTGGAAAAGCCTTTTTAACTTCTGCTTTGGAAAGAGACTTAGACCTGTTATGGTCATTTTTAATTAAATTAGATCCTAAAACCATTAATGATATTGTAAATGAAGAAGATAAAGAAACTTTATTGGATGTTTTATTAGATAAACACTTCACGATTCCGGATGATACACCTTCGCTACGAGCTCAAAGAAAAGAACGCTTTTTATTACAATTATTATCTCAAAATCCAAATGTAAATATTGAAGTTGATGGACGTTGGACATCGGCCCAAACTGCTTTTACGAAAGAAATCAGTCCTACATTAACGGATACTGTGTTACTAGAAATACTTAAAAGAGCCGATTTAAATATGGAGGGATTAGATTATAGCCTTTACGGATTCACAGTCGCACATCTCGCTTTTAGCAATGATTCTATCTCTGAAAAAGTCTATCTTGCTTTATTAAAACGAAAACCTGATTTAAATTTGCGAACAGAAGATACTCAATTTACACCCGCCTTTCTTGCGTTTTTTAATTCAAATATACCAGATACTATTTTATCAAATATAATACAGAATTTCCCTAAAACTTTGAGCACGATGTATGAAATAGAAGATGGGACGAAAACCGTTTCGAAAACACTCGAACAAATCATTATAGATAGAGGTAAGGGATATTTATTGAATGAAATACGACCTGTAAAATCTACACAACCAGTACCATCTGCTCAACCATCTTCCTCAACACAACCAGCACCATCAACACGTTCAAGACGTTTATCTAATTCTTCGCTTGGAGGAGAACGCCGTACAAGATCTACAGCATTTAACAATTTAAATTTCCGATTGTCAAAGAGGCTGCATAGCGGATAGACTGCGATGCTCACACACCACAGCCCTCCGCCTTCGGCTCGCTTTGGGTATGACCTGTTTGAAGACTTGCTCGACAAATACTCGCATGGTAAAATTGTTGTCGTTGAAAAATCAAGGGATAACGAGCCGGAAGAGGAGTTAGTCAAGGACGTTTTACAGGTGATGAATATCTTTGTTGCAAAGATGAACGGTATGCGAAAGTACAAAAACAAGTTAAATGTATAGGGATTTCGTAGGTTTTGTGCTACTAGTAGCATACCCTTTCTGCCTTCTCACATGGAAAGAGGTCTGAACAAATGCGCTATTGTTTTTGTATTCAAGATGTAGAGCATGTCCAACACATATAAACGTGCATCACCTCTGTATGCCGCCGCGATGCACGGTAAAAACGGAGACGTACAAACCCTACTGAACCGGGGTTTGGATCCAAACATGCGCACAAAAGGATTTACGCCCTTGTTTGCCGCGGCTCAAAACAACCACATGGATACCATAAAAATGCTGCTTTCCAGCGGGGCGGACGTCAATATGGTAAATGGATCAAAACAGACAACTGCTTTACTTGTGGCTGCTCAGAAAGGACATTGTGAAATAGTCCAGCTTTTGCTCGACGCCGGGGGCGATCCAAACATAGGTTCTGCCGCAAACGGGAATTCACCACTGTATACCGCTGCATTTGGTGGCCACGAAGGCTGCGTGAAGGCACTCATCCATCATGGTGCGGATGTGAATAAAGCCATCAAAACAGGCCATACGCCCCTGTTCGTTGCCGCTCAAAACAATCATGTATCTGTTTTGAAGTTGCTCCTACAGAAAGGCGCCGATCCGAACAGACAGACGCCGGCGGATGGCACGACACCACTCTATATTGCTGCACAATATGGTCACGCCGAATGCGTACGAACCCTCTTGAAGTTTGGCGCGGATCCTTCGTTGGCACATAAAAACGGTTATTCTCCATTGGAAGTCGCTTACAAGAACAATCACAAAGATGTACAAGTCTTACTTGAGGCCAAGACAAAAAGAAGCAGCAACATTTTCTTGGTTTCAGGTCATGGATGGGAATCTCCCACAAGGTTTTACCGTCGCAAACGAATGCCGAAAGATAAAACGCTCGTCGTATTCGCCGCGTGTGGCGAGGAAACGTATTTGACCCAAACGTGCAGGTTGTTCGACATGTTCAATGATCCTCAATACAAGCAATGGCTTGACGATCCAATCACCTACACAGAAGAGATCAGCCGTCTTCTTAAAATACCCATACGTGTGTACCTCCCAGGTGATTACGTCCCAAATATGTACACAAATCTGTTTTACAATATCGAAGAAGTTAAAGGAGAGATTCGTTTCACAAAATCGGGCGTTTATCCGATTCAAGGAATCCCCCCTATCGATCGCTCCATCTTGAGATCCCCATCACCGCCCAAAATTTTTGATCCTCTATGTACTTCATTCGTAGGTGTCATCGATGAAGCGACGCCATATACGGCAAAAATCCATCGTGCGATATTTAAGGGAAATATCTATAAACCGGCAAGCAAGATGGATTCGTATGATGATCTGTCTTATCGATATTTTGATATGATGGACATCATGAAGGATGTTGGTCCCGGGATCTATTATTATATTGGTTGCCGTACATTGCTCGATGATGAGGATAATCAAATACCGCGCAACTGGTATGTTTTGAACGCAAGTGCGGAACAACAGCGTCGTTCAACCGTTGAAGAAGGGATGGATCGTCTGCAGATTCTCGGATCTGTCTAAGCCGCCTACACCGACGGCGCATACACGCCTTGTGCAAACAATGCAGCCGATAGAACGCCGGTCACGATCACTGTGCCGATCCACGCCGTGAAAGTTTTCCCAGCGACCTTCCAATCCACATAATCCGCTCCTTCGACAAGACCGACGCCGATAATCGCCCCGGTGATGCAATGGGTCGTAGAAATGGGCATGCCATAGCTGGACGCAAAGCTCACGACCAGCCCCGTCGCCAATTCTGCGGCGAAGCCTCGCGTCGCCGTAATATGTGTAAGTTTTGTACCTAGGACGCGCATGATGCGTAGCCCATGAATTGTGAGTCCAAACACCAGCCCTGCTCCGCCAATACCAAGCATCCACAGGGGAACATCGTTGCTGCTCGCGACGGCCCCGGTTGCATGGATATTGTAAATGGCGGCAAATGGACCGATGGCATTGCTCACGTCATTGGCGCCATGCGCGAACGACATGCAGATGGCGGTGAAGACCTGAAGGAATTTGAAGCACGCCTCGGTATCTGGATGGAATTGTTCGGGCTGGGCGCGCACTTCGCAGCCCGCTTCGCCGCCCGCCTCTCCCGCATCTGTCTTCGCTTTTGCGTCCCCACAACCGACATACGCCGCCGGTTCGACGTCTACCGCAACCTGTCTCTGGATGTAGCGTCGGAGCCAAGGCATCGCGCCCATTCCCGCCAGCCCAGCGCCGGCACTGGCGACGCCCGCCACCCAACTGCATTGCGCAATCGGCCATTTAAGGCGATCTTTTGCGCCTTTGGACAACACGAAAAAGACATTGATCCATGTAGTGAACACCAGCGCAATCGGGAATACAAAGAGCGCGCGCTCGTTGCTGTTTGGATGACGCAGGATCATACGACGCATGCCGCCAAAGATGCCTGCGCTCACCGCCGCCGCAAGCAACGGAGAGGAGAACCACGAAATGACCACAGGTACCGCCCCAGTCACGTAGGGGAAATCGGGCGTACTTTTCATCCACGAGACGGCGCCCCCGCCACCGCTTACCAATGCAAAACCCATAATGCCTCCGATGATGCTGTGCGTTGTGCTCACGGCGAGCTCCAGGTACGTGGCAAGATACGTCCAGGAGGTTGCCGCCACCAAGGCAGATAACATGCCGTACATAAACACGTACGGTTCGGTGACAAAATGATCCACGCTCGTGATGCTGCCCGCAATTGTTTTTGTGACTTGACTGCCGAGCGCAAAGGCGCCGCCAAATTCACACACGGACGCGAGAACCACAATCTGTTTTTGTGTAAGCACACCGGAGCCATAGGTCGTACCAAAGGCATTTGCGAGGTCATTGGCGCCAATGCCCCACGCCATGGCACCGGCAGCAATGCCACCGCATACGACAATCCACGTGTATGCCATACCCTACACTACATCAGAATTAAATTGTCTAAATCACATTGTAGAGACCTACGGGACGATCGCGTCATGCCGGGCGCGAAACCCAAGAACGCTCGGCTGTCTTCACCGTGCCGCATGCGGCCGCCGAAATTGCCGTGGCTTTTCGTCACGCAGTGGCGCACGCTCAGCTCGTATAAGAACTATTGGTTTGTGGGATCGGCGCAATCGATTCCCGAATCCATCCGTGCCCTCCTTGCCAAGTTTTCAGCATCGCCCGAGCAGCGCAGATCCTTAAAGGAAGAGGAATACGCCGCACTGGACGCGTATTTCCAGTTGCGTGTCGACAAACTCGAGCATCCCATTCGCATCGTTTATGAGACCATCTTTGAAGACGACACCGTAGAAGAAGCGCTCACAAAAATTGCGGTCGCCATGGGCGCGGACATGAAGAGCGCATACCCGCTCCCATGCGCCTGGACGATGAATGATGCGCCTCTGTCCTTCGACCTTCCCGACAATGCTCTACATGCTTGGAAGGGCTGGCATGCGAACCCCCTCCTAACCAACTTTGCCAATAGCAGCCCGAGTCTCAATGCCCAACCCGCAAAGGAGCTGAAGCTGCTTAATGTCGTTCACCCACACAAGTTCATCAACGTGCTTGCATACGAAGACTACCCTCAGCCGGCATTTGCCGAGTATCATTTTGTACATGCGAGAGACTTGCGCACAGACGATATCCTGAAACGGGTGCGTGCGGACACTGACCAACTCGCGAAACTGTGGCTCGGCGCTTCCGCTCGCGCGCCTGTGCAAAACGCAGCGCTCGTGCAGAACGACTTTGATCGCTGCATAGTCAACGAATGGGCATGTGAAGCCACTCTCCCGTCGTCGCGTCAGCAAGCGCTTGTCCTATCCGAAGTATTTGACCGCATCACAACCTCGAAATCCGTGTCGTTTGTGCAATGGTACGATGATGCGCAGCACATTCTCTACAAAGTATTTGACCAGCATACGCTTCCGGAGGAGGCGCTCACGAAATGGACGCAGCCAGCATCCATGCCATCTGAGCCCGCTATAACCGTCTACAGTACACTCGTGACCTACAAAAGGTCGATGTGGAGTTCCTTTGTGCGAACGGTAATATTCGCGTCAGGGAAGGTACACATATCGTGCAAAATCCACCACCAGGCGGCCCTCTCTTGGGAGCAAGTCATCGACAGTTTCTCGGCATGGAAGCCGGTCGTCACTCGATGGCTCGGCGATCCTCCCAGTTTACAATTTAAAGAGACGCTGGTGAGCATCCAAGCGCCCTATATTTCGCCTGCACTTACTGGTCGTTTGTCGCAGCTCTTTCAATTCCTCAGCAAGTACAGCCCCCTTTTGATCCATCCAAAATATGAGAAGAGACCCGAGAAAGCCCAGTTTGAATTCGCACGCAGTACGCGTCGTCAAGGACAAAACAACAGCGGCGACCTTGTCGCGTTCATTGAGTCTCAAATGGCACTGGAGGTGCCAGAATCCGACATGGTCAAGAGCATTGCCGAGCGCGAGCAATTGTCGCTGGCCGATGCGAAAGAGGTATTTGAGAATGCAATGGCGGACATGAAGGATACCATGATGTCTAATCTGGCAGCCGCGCCAGGTGCGGGGCGACGCGATTGGAACAAGCGATTGCTTCAGGCGCGGATGACGACGCAGATTGTCTGCACGTCCTATCAGACCTCTGGGGTGCTTGTCCAAATCGTCAATGCGTTGGATCGGCACGAGACTGGGCGCATTTTGACATGGTTGCGTGGCTTGTTTGGTGCATTCATCGCTCAAGCACCCGCAACGCCGCCGACCCAAGCCCTTAGAGTAGCGCATCTGCCTCCTCCAGTCGCCGCATCGCCCACCCCATCGCCCGCAGCCCGCTCTCAAGCAAGCCGCACGAGTCGCGAAACCGAAGAGGAAGATGATTACGGCGAAGATGCATTTGCCGAGTTTGCGGGGCTTGTCGGGGGCGAAATAGGTCGTGATCAGATGAATATTCTCGACAAATTGCGCGCCGCAGACCCTAACCTTTTTCCCCCTTCAGTGAACTACGCACGATCGTGCTCCAAAACCGACATGCGCCAACCTGTTGTCGTCACTCCGGCTCAAAAGGATTATATTGACCGCTCGGGATACGCGAATTCATATCCAAGTGCGCTTCGCTACGGAAGCGATAGTGAACACCAGAACTTCTATATGTGCCCTGCCATATGGTGTGATACATCGCAGGTTCCATTGACAGAAGAGCAATATAAAGCGAACCTTGCAGCGGGCACAAAAGGCTGTCCGAACGCAACCGAAGAGCCATGGCTCCTGCAAAAATACCGAAAAAGTACAGAACCTTACCATGCCAATCTTCAGTCGATCAAGAATGTCGATCATTTGTGCATGCCCTGTTGCGGAGCACGAGCGAATGCTGCGCAGCTCAGGAAAAATGAACAATGCATGCAGCGCCTGGAGCCTGGTGCGCGCGCCCCCCAGGCCAGCCAACGACGCCCTCGCAGCGGCCCCTCGCAACCCACTCCATCACGCCCTCGCAGTGGCCCCTCGCAGCCGACTGCCCAGCCGTCTGCCCAGCCGTCTGCCCGCCAGGAAGAGAATGACAAAGACAACCTTTTGAAAAATAAACCACCCCTTCAACAAGGACGTTACGGCGATGTTCCCGAACTCCTCTATGACGCCATGCAACTTCGGTACACCGATCAATATCAAGCGTGCCCGAAGAACACCTCGATCAAGAAAAACAAGCAATGCTTCGTCCGCTTTGGCGTCGCTAGCCCGCGGCCATCGGACAAGCCGGACTCTTTTATGAACGCGTTGACGTATTTGCTCATGGGTGAAAAGGCAACGAAGAAGGATCTCATCTTGCTCATCAGCAAGAGCATGGATCCGATGACCTTCATGACGCTGGAGAATGGTCTGGTGCTTCTGTCCTTCTTAGATGCTGAGCCGCTGATCCCGACAGATCCTCGAAATAAAGCGCTTGTTGCCCGCCTGACGAAATGGTTGACCGACCCAAAGCACAAGTCGTACATTACATTGTTTGGCTTGACCGACCTGGTAAGCGCCCTGGCATCGAGCGCCAGCGCCAGCGCCAGCTCTGGCATCCACGCCCTGAGCCCGGCACTCCAATACGAGCTCTCGCGCCAGCTCGCCATCTTCAAGGCCTTCCAGAACTTTATGGTGCACCTAAGCTGGGACGAGCCGAAGAACACTTACCTGATGAATGACCTGCTCCGCCTCTTCAAAGCGCGTCTCGTGATTTGGGAGAAGCACACCAATGTGGGCGGAAATACTTCCATGTACATGCGCTGCCCTCTCTACACCTATCACGATGAAATCGACGAGACGCTGCGGCTATCGTATGATTATATCATGATGTTGTACGAGAATGGCGCGTATGACCCCATTGAGCTCAAGGCCAAAGGCTCTCCCGGCATTACGAAACTCAAAGCGAACAGCTTCCCAGCGCTGCGCGAGCTGAGCATGCAATGCATTCGGTACAAAGAAGACTCTACAACTCCGGTGAACTACAGCGAGCCACGCCCAATCGAAACATTCCGCCTGCTCAAACGCATTCTAGCAACGGTTGCCCCGGATCCATCCATACAAATCGAAACCATCGTTCTAAAAGATGACATGTCGATTTTGGGATTTATGACGAAAAACGGGTTATTTATCAAAGCTCCGGCACTGCATTTTGGGGCACTCCTTGCGCTGTTGAAAGTCTTGGATGTCAAAAAGATCAGCTATCACTCGGACATCGACCGTGACCGTATGGTTGAAATGCACCGCGGTACATGGGAACTCTTTTCGGAACGTCTGAAGACCATGCGTTACGACTGCCCAGCGACGGAGATCCTGACAAGTCCCAACCCCGACCCCGTCAAAATTCGCCTGAATCCCAATATCCCACCCGTCATGAGCGCCCCAGCCATCCCTGTGCGCATCGAAGCTGGCGACCCTCTGTATCGCCATCAAATGAACGAAGCCCAACGCACGCAAAAATGGGTGCGCATTCAGCGTAAGATGGCGGCGGCGATGGTCGCGCACTACGACACCTGGGTGGCGCCCATCTTTGCGGTGAGCGAGGCGCGTCGCGCGAAACCCATCAAGGCGCTACATGAGCATTTAAAGACTGCGCTCAAGGTGTCGGAGCTCCCTGCTGAAGCGCGTGTGCTTTTGGAGGAAATGCCACTGCACGACAAGGCCGCCCTAGAGGCTTACAAGCGCACCTCTGGCATGCTGAGCAAATATCCCTTCATGGAGTTTGATGTGAAACGCAAGAGCGCGGCAAGCGGTAACCAGTGGATATTCTCGCAGCTTGCAGTTGCACACGGATTACCCGAGGAAGTTGTGCGACCCGTTCAAGGCTTCCGTCCGACCACCGCCTATCTGCAGAACGAAAAGTCGGTTACCACGGAGGTGCAGCACCCAGTTCGCGACGTTGTTCGGCGCATCGCCCTTCCGAGCATGGCGGATCCAAGCAAAAACACCGCGGAAGATTTGCCGAGTCGTTGGACATCACATGCAAAAGCGGACACCTCGTGGAAAGACATGAAGCGCTTGGAGCCGAACGCAGGAATGTATACCAAAGAATCCCTCTTAGACTTGCTCGCTTATGTGGGCGAATCGATCAGCATTCAGGTATCTCGACCGATATTAGAAGCGAGCATGGTTGCTCTTGTGGCTCGACAGTTGTTATTCGCACCCGCATTCGTAGACAAAATGTTGGAATACAAGTCCATGGCGCACGCGTGGCGCCAAGTCTACCCCACTCAACGGACATCCCTGTCTGAATGGATCAAGACTCAACCCGATCGCGTAGAGCTTTGGAAGAACCGCGTCGCCCCAATGCTGTGGCCAAATGATGTGCTTTTGTATGCGGCAGCACAGCTCATGCAAATCTATATTTTGGTGATTGATTCGCGTGCACACGACAAGAAGACGGCAGACGTCAAGCGCGGCAGCACGGCCGATCACGCGCGTGTGTCTCGCTTGTTCTATGACGCCGACCTAGCGAGACATCGCCCAAAAGAATCCGCGGAGCGTCCGTTGCTGATGCTTTACAGAGACCCGAATAAGGATGAGCCCCCGTACATTGATGAGTATCAACTCATCACGTACAAAAATGAGATTTTCTTTAATCATTTGTCTGAGGCGCCCATGGATGTTCAGCATCTCGTGTCATTTATTCGAGGAAGTTCGTGAGCGGGATCATGTTGCGAATACGACTTTAGGCAGCTCAAAGACGCAGCCATTCTGTTTCTTTTCTGGGATCTTGATGTCCAGCATCAGATCGGCAATGTTGCAGAGCCCATCGTCGGCGCCCGCGTCCGCACCCTCGTCGTCCATATCCGCTGCTCGCACCCGCGCGTTCTTGTGTGCGCGCTTGAGAGCATCCGACAGAAGCACCATGTATTTGTGTTCGTCGAGCAGGATATCGCTATCGCCCGTGCCGCACGGCGGCAATTGACCCAGCATGATGTTGGCACTTACGCCATTGATGCGATCGTAGTCGCTAAAGACACTGGCGTTGATCAGCATATCCGTCGTCTCCTCGAAGCTCGACTTGGCCAGTGGGCCGATGTCACCACGATTGATTCCGTGTCTGTCCACACTGAAAAGGAAGCCACGGTGTGTCATGGTGTCGATGAGCAGCGACAGGTGGCGATAGTTGACCGAGTTCTCGCCGATGACCGACATGACCTCATTGTAAATCGCCGCACGTGCCGCCTCGACGCCCAGGCATTCGTAAATTTCCCACACATCGTTGCTGATGGTGCGCTCAGCGTCCACGTTAGGATTCGCGAGAATTTCTTGCAGATTAGTGCCGTCGGTATCGAGCACCCACTCGCTCACGGCGTGGAATTTTTGCGTCTCAGGGCTGTACAGCTTGCGGTTGGAGGTGTGCATGCTCACCTTTTGGATGCCGGCCGTGCCCTTGATGAGCACGTTGTGCAGAACGTTGTGCTCTAGTGCTTTGAGCGCAGCGATGGTGTCGTCCTCGCCGCCGTCCTTATCGGCTTTCGTGTCTTCGCGGACGAGGCGGATGCGGAATATGAGCTCTTCGGCATTGTCGTCGGTGAAGAGGCACTCGATCTGTCGCTGATAGGATTGGAAGAGGCGGATGTAAATGTCCATCATGGAAAGGTCTTTGGCATTCATTTTGGCCTTGTTGATCTTGATGCGCAGAACCCAAGGCGAGTCGGACTTGAAGGTGGATAGATCCTCAAAGGCGTTGTAAATCTCCATCATGCCCTTGTCTTCGGTGAGATTGGTGCTGTATTCGGCGACTGCACCGTCCTCGGAGCGAAGCACTGGGTCGAAGTAAATTTCCGTCTTCTCAACCAGCTCCGAGAGACGTGTGATCTCCAGCTGGTTCAGCACCTGCATCGCGCGCATCTTGGCCTCATTCACGCGCTCGTCCTTGACATCGCCGTCGCCGTCTTCCGCCGGATCAAAGACCGTGGCGATGTCGGGTTTGAGGTAGATGTTTAGCGACGGCGTCTTGATGTTGCGGCTGACGCTGAGCAGCTCCTTTAGGCGTGGTACGCCAGATGTGGCTTTCACTGCAGCCGCCGTACCAGACACGTGGAAGGAGTCTAGCGTATTATGCACGATGACGCCGCAGTCCACCATGAAGCTGTCATTGCCAGGCACCGTGAAGTCGTACACGTATTCCTTGGGATCTTCCGAATACTCCAGCTCGACAATCTCGTCCCAAACGACGCTCGAGTCCACAGCCTGCTCGAGCAGGGCGATATGCTGAGCAACGTCGGGTAGGTTGCCGGCCTTGGCATTCTCCACCTTGAACAGCTCAATGTATTTCTGAAGCGTGCGCCGGCCGATGTCCCGGCTGCTGCTATCGCTTATCAGATCCATGTGCAGGGCATCGCACGCAGAAGCCACCACTTCGGCACACTCGGGAATATGATCGTCCTCTGTCTGAATCCGCAGCACGCCGTCGTCGCCTAGGACGGCGAACGTGCCAGTGTATGCAAGCAGCACGCTCATGTCATGTGCGTGTGCCAGCGTGTGTCCTGTGAATTCACCCTGCTGCATGACAGCATCCAGAATGCCGTTGATGAAGTCCAGGTTTCCGGAGAAGACCCATGCCGGGATGTGCTCGGCGAATTCGGCGCAAATCCACTCAAGACCAGCTGCGTCCGGCGACTTGCCATCTGCCAGGTATGCGCCAATTTGTGTGCCCAGACTCTTATCCAGCCTGTACACATGCCCGTTGATCTCGACCTCTGTGAGAGGGTTCTCAATCACTGGAATGCGACGCGCGACTGGGATGCGGTCGCCGATCTTGAGCTTGCTGCCCTCAATGGGAACAATCTTGCCTTCCTTGGTGCGCTTCAGGAAAGAGTGGCTGAGCGTAGCGGTTGTCTGGCGGCCACTGCGCGTCTTCGCGGTCACCATACCACCGTGAGCCGGATGACGACTGACTTCCAGGATTCGGCGCCAGCTCGTCTTCTCGTCGTCTCCCACACCGATGACGTAGTAATCTTGTGGTAGATACAGCGCAGTTGAGTCGTTGCCCAGATCCATCACCTTATCCTTGTGGTTCTCCATGAGTGCGTCCACGAAAGAACCAATATCGCCATTGTAAGAGCCGCGCAGCAGATCGTTGCCCGAGAGGATGCGGACGCATGTGTTCTTAGCACACGATAGCTGTGTCGAAGGCTCACCGATACTTTGCGCCGCAATAATTCCCACCATTTCTCCTGCGGGGCAGAGAGCCTCTTTGAAGTACCGTTCAACCTCGCCACACATCCAATCGAACATCGCCTGTTTCATGTGATGCTTCAGGATCAGTGGCTTGGGCGATAGGTAGGCGTGCAGGAGCACATGGAAGAATCGCATGCCTTGTGCCTGATCCGTGACGTACAGTTTGCGCTTGAGGTCGTCAATCTTGTCCAGGATGTACGCTGGCGTAATATCCGCCGGCAGCTTGTCAATGCCAGCTTGCTTCATGCGGTTGCATGCGGTAGAAAGAATGCGCGCGAACGGCACCGGGTAGGTCACCGTATCGTTGTGCTCTTTGTGGTAAACCTTTGTAATGATGAAATCCCGATCATCCAGTAGCGCCTCGTAGTGCGCACGGCAACGCGCCTTCCAGGTCTTGTCCTTGTTCATCTTGTCATATGCTGCCTTGGTCATGTGAATCTTGAGGCTCTTGAGCGCCTCTTTGTCCTCCTTGTCACCCACGAGCAGGTGCTCGTGGGCAATTTCAAATACATTCTGGTCAATTGTCGGGACGCGCTGCTTCTCGACCTTGGTGCCCTCCATGCCGTCCTCACCGTAGATGAACTGCACGATGGAGCCCGACGCGTTGCGAACGGTCTGGTCATAGTAAACCTTGCAGTCCTCCATCGCCTTGATCAGACGACGTTGCAAATATCCTGTCTCGCTCGTTTTTACAGCCGTGTCAATCAGTCCTTCACGACCGCCCATGGCGTGGAAGAAGACTTCCTGTGGCGTCAGGCCGCCGATGAACGAGTTCGTTACGAACCCGCGCGCCTCTGGTCCATCGTCGAATTTGACGTAGTGGGGCAGCGTGCGATCCGTGTAGCCGTAGCCCACGCGCTTTCCATCTACGTTTTGTTGGCCGACGCAAGCCATCATTTGCTGAATGTTGGTATCCTTGCCCTTGGAGCCTGAGTTTACCATGTTCATCATGCGATTGATGTTGTCGTCGTTGGCGCCCACGTCGCTCGCCAGTTTAGTTGCTTCGTTCAGAATTCGCATGAGTTCCTGCTCCAGATACTCGTTGTTTTCAAACATGGTCAGTTTCTTGATTTCGCCATCGCGCACCTCTTTGATGACCTTGTAGGCGTCCTCCTTCATCTTCTTGATGCTTTCTTGCAGCTTTCCCATGACCTCCTTCTCTGTGATGACCAGATCACTGATGCCGACACTGAAACCCGACGTCATCAGCCAGCGGCAGACCGTGCGCTGTAGATTGTCCAGGAATCGCCGAACCTCAAAAGGTCCATAATCATGGAAAATCAGCGGCAGCATACCCTTGGACATGTCTGTATACACCTTCTTGTCAGTGGGTCCCGCTTTATCGTCGTCCACGTATTCGCCGTTCTCGATCATGACGGGCATCTTTTTCTTGTTGGCCGTCTTCATATAGAAACCAGGTGGCGTGATCGCTGAGTATAGCTGGCGACCCGAGAAGAGGTGATGGGCAGCGTCCTTGGGCGACGGCAGGGCACCTGTGAAGTAGCTGTTGACCATCTGCAGATTCGCGAACGTCTTGTCCCGCATCCGCACGTGGTTCTTGGTGAGGCGGTACGCGCCCAACATGGTGTCTTGCACGACCTCGATCACAGGGCTGCCGTCCTTGGGAGTAATGATGTGGTAGGGAACGGATGCAAAGTCCATGAGCTCGCTCATGGTTTGAATGCTTTGGGGCATGTGTGTATTCATCTCCGTGTAACCTGCATGCTTTCGCGTGCAGCCGGACTATATCTTAAGCTACCTCGGGCTGGCTAGGCCTTCATCGGTAACCGACACCCATTTAGTCTCTGAACCTTCTCCCGCCTCTGCCGAAGTCGAGGGTGGGGAGCTTGGCTGCGGATTGCCCAATCCTAACTGGTTTTTACCATACCTGCGCCATTACGCGCAGTTCTGTACGTGTATTCCTACACGACAGTAGTACAGTTAGGCTCTCAGGGGTTTCCCGCAATTTGAGCATCTTGCAGGCGGTGCTTGCACCACCTACTAGGCAGTTATATGCTCATTCGCAGGCACACACATCCTACGAATCAGGTGGTTGTTTCCACTGTTTTCCTTCCAAGGTACATACCACAACCTTGGAAGCAGCTGCCTGTTGGAGACAAGACCATTATGGTAAGCATTTATCTCCATCAAAGTCGGCGTTGTATGGTGTGCAGACGAGTACGTTCAGACGGAACGTATTGTACGGCATCACCTTGGCCTTGTGGCACATCATGGACATCTTGTGCAGCGACGGCTGACGGTTGAACAGCACATAGTCGCCGTCGTGCAGGTGTCGATCCACAATGTCGCCGGGCACGAGTTGCGCCGCCAGCATGTTGCGATCCGCGTAGCGCAGCGACTTGGTCTCATGAGTGCTCGCGAGCCGCACATACTTGGCACCCGGCCACACATCGGGGCCATTGCGCACGATGCGGCGCATCTCCTCGATGTTGAGATCATTGACCTCCTCGGGGAACGTCAGGTTCATAGCAACCTTGATTGGCACACCCAGCTCATCCAGACTGATGTAAGGATCCGGCGTGATGACGGAACGCGCACTCTGATCCACACGCTTGCCATTCAGGTTGCCACGAATGCGCCCCTCCTTCTTCTTGAGACGATCAGAAATCGACTTGAGGCGCCGACCATTGCGCTGCTGCGCCGGTGGCAGACCCGGAATCTGATTGTCGATGAACGTGGCGACATGATACTGCAGGACCTGCGTGGTCAGCCGCACGTGTTCTTCATTCACCTGAGACTTCTCCAGGCGTTGCTTGAGCTGGTTGTTGGTCTTCACAATGTCGCACAGCTTATGGGTGAGGTCGTCTTCGCGCCGCTGCCCATTCTCCTCAATGATCGACGGCCGCACAGCTGGCGGAGGCACGACCAGCACCTGACAGATCATCCACTCCGGACGGTTCCACTTGGGATTGAAACCAAGCAGCTCCATGTCGCGCTCTGTAATGCGCTCGAAAATGCGCAACACGTCCTCGGCCGTCAGCTCGCGCGCTTCGATTTTCGGATCCGTCTCCTTGACCGAATCTTTCCACTCTGCAATAATTCGCAGCGCCCCTTGCTTGCTGAATTTCGACGGCTGGCGGGCGCCGCAGCCACCCGGTGTCTTGTCATCGCCACAGTGTTTGATTTTGTTTTTACCCGTAATGAGTTTAAACATGGCGTCGTTGCGCTTGGCCAGATTCTTGATGCCCTGCGCTTTGAGAACGCCCTCCTGAATGCTGGGATCCTGCGATTCCGGCGACGCCAGAATTCGCGAGCAGCGGAAACACACGCATTTCAGAAGCTTCTTGATGTGGTCGTAAAACATGGCGTGGAAAACGGGGCGCGCGAGCTTGATGTGACCAAAGTGGCCGGGGCAGAAAATGTTTTTTTGCTCGCAAGTGGCACAGGTGCGGCTGTGCTCCAGCACGCCCATACGAGGGTCGAACAGGCCACCGGGAACAGGATCGTTGCCATTGTACGTGTCAGTCTTGGTGACCTCGACGACCGAGCGACGCTCAATTTCCTCTGGACTCAGCACACTAAATTGAATGCCCTTTACCACGTCGATCTCTTGATTGTAAGAGAGCTCCTTGTAAATGGACATGATGAATCGTTGTGCCCGCCGATTAATCTAAACTATCAGCCAGATTTTTTAAATCATTGTCAAATTTGGCACGACATCAATTTTTGGGCTTGCCCAAACCCCACACACGAGCACCTTGTAGCCGCTCTCCTGGAAGTGCCCAGTGTAAAAATTGATCTAAGGTGCGCGACCCACTTTACTGCAACTACATGCCCATCGGAGCGGCGCGCAGACATGGAGACACGATTTCAAAAACGTAACAAACCTAACCCGAACCAACCCGAAGAGTCTGGAACACTAAATCTGGCTATTGCAACGGAAGAGGAAATTGACGACGCCACAGACACGTCCTTCATTTGCGCCGACGATTCCTCGGACGATGACTATGACCCCGATGACGACAGCGAAATGACTGACGACCACATCATGGACGAAGACACCGAAGCTGACGAGGACGATACGGACGAAAACGAGGACAGCGACGAGGCTCAGGAGGAGGATGATTCGGACGACGAAGAAGAGACGAGGCGACCAAAAACCATCGTGCCCATGCGCATCCTGGAGGCCCTCCGCCACCGGGCTCCCTACCTCATGCTCACGCACCTGCGCAAGCCCGGCACCGCAGATGCAGACGATGACGATGACGAGGACATTTTGGTTTCGTCGAATGCCAAGAAGCGGAAATTCAACGAAGGCGAAGCCCTGTTCCGGAAGTTCCTCAGCAAATACACCAAGGAAGAACAAAATTACCTGCGCGGTCTGACGCCCACAGAAATTGAAACCATCAAGGCATCTGAGAAAGTTCTGGAAGAACGCAATTCCGTTCCAGACGTCCCGCTGCGCTTTAAGATCCTCACGTCGGCGATGGATCTGGGCTGCAAACGCCTCATCCTGCAACGCCTTGATCAATTCCAGAAGATGAATGAGGGCGCCGGCGAATATTTCAAGCTCAGCAATTGGCTACAATTCGTATGTCGTCTCCCTCTTGGAATTTATCATCCGCTCCCAGTGACTCCCAAATCCGGCCGTGACCAAATTGCTACCTTCCTGCAGCACACCAAGAGCCAACTGGACGCCATTGTCTATGGCCACGCAGATGCAAAGAACCAACTGCTGCGCATTCTCGCCCAATGGATTTCCAATCCTTCTTCTGGCGGGCACTGCATTGGCATTCATGGTCCGCCTGGCATCGGCAAGACGTCGCTCATCAAGAATGGCATTTCCAAGGCGCTCGGCCTACCCTTTGCTTTCGTGGCGCTGGGTGGTGCGAGCGACGCGTCCTTCTTGGACGGCCATGCTTTCACCTACGAGGGTTCCATGTACGGCAAAATTGCGGAAGTCCTCATGCGCACGCAGTGCATGAACCCAGTGATCTTTTTCGATGAACTGGACAAAGTATCGGAGACAAACAAAGGCGAAGAAATTAGCCATGTGCTCACGCATCTAACGGATAGCACACAAAATGATCGATTTAATGACAAATATTTCGGCGAAATCGATCTGGATCTGTCCAAGGCGCTTATGGTGTTTAGTTTCAACCACGAGGAGAAGATCGACCCCATTCTGAAAGACCGCATGATCACCATTGAGGTGAAGGGTTTCGACGTAGAAGACAAGCTGCGTATTGCACGGAACTTCCTCTTGCCGACCATTCTGGCGCAATTTGGGTTTGGCGAGAACGATGTGCTCTTCTTTGACGAGATCCTGCGCGCCATCATCCAGCGTGTGCCAGAGGAGCACGGCGTGCGGAATTTCAAACGCGGCATCGAGGCCATCGCGAGCTGGATTAATATGTACCAGTATGTCCCTCCGCCCAACACGGCTCCTATCACACTGCCCTATGTCGTCACGGAGGACTGCATTAAAAAAATGATCTTCGAGACCAACTCTGCGAAGTCAGCGGCGGTGTCGACGATGTATATGTAATGTTAAACGGTACAATGACTACGTTTTGTAAATATGGACTCCGACTATACTTGCCTCTTGACACGACTCATACTTGGCTCTTCACGTTACACCGCAGAGACCTTGCGCGCACTCGGCGTGGGTGCAGTAGTGTGCGTGGCGCCCGCCGATGAGTGTCCGGAAGTCGTACCGCACGACCCGAGCGTCTTACATTTCCGCTTCCCGGCGGCGTTCCACATCGAAAGGGAAACGAGTCTGCGGAATCTGAGGAAGGCGGTTGCGAGCACCATCGAATTGATGCAAGATGGCATTACAGTATATCTACATTGCTTGGAGGGCAATGTGCGCTCCGCGGCCGTGGCAGTGATGGTGGTGGCCATCATTAAAGATGTCACGGTGTCGCTTGCGTATCAATTCGTATCCGAGCGCCGTCTCATCTACCGCCGATGTGGCTACTTGGATGCTCTTGAGTCTCGGCAAATGTTGGAACCTCACGAAGAGTTAATTTAAAATCGCACCTAGGTGCGATTTTAAAAATGTCCCATATAATATAGAAAGGAATGCCGGAAATGAGTGCGAAGGAGTTTGTGAAGATGACGTCAACAGTACCTGCCAAATTTGTGGATGAGCTGTTTGAATTTTACGACGAAACAACAAACCAGACGGATACCGTGATTCGATTGGATGTTGTAGCGAAATGGCTTTCCGCAAACAAAGATATCCTTGCGAAGACATTGCGAAAGTCATATAGAGCAGGTTTCGATTACGTGGTCGAACTCAATACGAAGGCTCAAAAAAGCGATCCTCGGTCAAACAATCATAAATTATACCTCATCACACCAGATTGCTTCAAGCGCCTTGCAATGACGTCTCGCAGTAAAAATGCCGAAATGGTGCGAACGTACTTTATCGAAATTGAGAATATGTTTCTGAAATACCGTATGCAAACGTTGCAAGGTATGCAACATGAGATTGAACGCTTAGAGCGTAATCAACGCGATAAAAAAGGACTGGGTGACGTGGATCCCAAAGCGGGTTATCTCTATGTGATTCGCGCCTCTGAGCATAAGGATGGAATTTTTAAAATTGGACGATCAAAAGACTTGCTATCGCGTTTGCGGAACTATGACTCGGGGCGCGCCGATGATATTGAAGTGATGTACATGTATCAAGTGCCCGATATTGTGAGTGCCGAGGGATGTGTCAAGGCACTCCTAAAGAAGTATAAATATCGTAAATACAAAGAGGTTTATCAAGCCGATATCGATATGATAAAAGACTTGGTGAAAGGATGCGGAGATCTGAGTGCGAAGCTCTACCACAAAAACCAAAAAATGTTGATGAAGGGTGGTTTCTACATTGTCTTGGAGAAGGAACTTTGATCAGGCAATGCGCATCGCCATTTATTCGCAGCGCTCTCAACCTGTGGAGCCTATGAATACCGATAAGATGTGTCAAACACATCGTTGTATGACTTTTTTGGATGGCTTTGGCAAATCCGCGCTTAATGCGCGCAACAAAAAATCATTTCTCCTTGCGACCGCCGCGTCCAGACCGTTTTCCGCCCGCACTTCTCTTCGCCAGCTCTTCCAACAGCTGAGGTCGCAAAGGCTCGCGGGTCATTGGGTTTCGTTGTATTCCGTTCTTGATCATTTCTTTCAGGGTGCTCTTCTCAAAGCAGTGACCCTTGACCCGAGCCTGTTCAATCCGTTTGTCCTCTTTAGCTGAAATGACATAGACCCTACGGAGCTCTTCCAAGGACATGTCTTCAAAGCTCTTCATTGAAATGGGGTCGGCATCGTCGAAGCAAACCTCGCGGATCTTTTTCAATAGATCCCGCTTGGGTATGGTAACCACAGCGTCGTACTCCTCGCGGTGGTTTTTCAAGATGTTGTAGGAGGCCGTAATGGAGGCAAGAGATGGAGACGATCTTATGCCCCTTGTCGCCGCCCGCTCTTGTTTTTCGAGAGCTCTTCGAAGGGCCATGTAAGCCTTCCGAATATCCTCAGGTTTCGCATCCGGCTCAACACCTAGATCCTTATAGGCATTGCGCAAAACCACCCTGCCGAGTACAGGTATGGGTTCCGGTGGTGGTAATGCTGGTCCCGAGAGCAATTCGACGATGCGTTGAAACGCCGCTACATTTGGATTGATCACGATGGACGCATTGTAGCGTGACCGGCCGCGCATCTGGGCGTAGTCAATCGCTCGGCGACCGTATCTATCGCTCATATTTGGATCTGCACCATGCGCCAAAAGGAGCTGGACAACCTCCACATGGCCATATTCTGAAGCTTGGTGTAATGCGGTTGCACCTGTATTATCCGCTGCGTTCGTGTTTGCGCCGCGTTCTAATAGCAATTTACATGTCTGTGTTCTCCCTCGCTCGGCCGCTTGGTGTAATGGCGTCAATCCTAAAGAATCTGCATCATTTACGTCTCCTAAACCTAGGTCAAGTAGCAACTTTAGAATTGCAGTATGACCCTGGTAAGCCGCTTTGTTTAACAGACGCATAGAACGCACTGCGTGCGCCCCGTTTTCAATCAATACCCTAACAATCTGAATGTTTCCAGCTTCGACCGCGTTCGATAAGGGTGTGCTGAAATCCTCTTCACTCAAGTTTGGATCCCCTCCACCGTCTAATAGGAGCCTCACCATTTGAATGTTGCCCTTGGAAACCGCTGTGATCAGAGGACGCCTAGAAATACCAATTCCAATATCCGATTGTAAGTTAGGGTCGGCTCCAAACGCCAGAAGCATACGCGCCAGTTCCAAATTGTCAGAATAGGTAGCAACATACAGCGGGGTAGTCATTCCCGGTATCTTGGAGCCTACATTTGGATCGGCTCCGTGCTCAAGCAATATACGCACGATCTCGAATTTATTTTTTTCAATGGCGAAACCTAACGGCACATCAGTTATTAAATATGTATGGGTAGGATCGACGCCTTCGTCTAGAAGAGTGTTGACCTTGTTCGCATTACCATCCTTTATTGCATCGAATAGCTGTTTCGCTTTCCTCTCGTCGATGCTTTTGCTGACACGTGTTCTTAATGAACGAAACATCTCTTCTTACACAAACATCATGAAATTAATACTTTTAACAATTTAATTTTCCGATTTATATACCTTGGGTGGTTTCACTCTGTTTTTCCGCTTCTTCCATGCCTCAGGTTGAAAAGCATGTAGGAAGTAGTTTTGTACATTGCCCTTTTGTTCAATGGTTGCCATAGCGTTACGGATTGCAGTGTCTAACTCTTGCAATGACCGAGCCTTCTCCTTGCGGATATAGTGTTTGAGTTGGTTGAAATACTCTTCAATTGGGTTGGTCTGAGGTGAATAGGGTACGCTGTAGATAAGCTCGCTCCCTGTCGCCTGTACAAACTCTCTTACCCGTTTGGCAGAGTGTGCAGGTGTATTATCCATGAGAACAACGGTGTTCTTGCGGTTTCGTAGCATCTCTTGGAGGAAATCTACCATCCTATCGGATGTCATGCCTCCCTTGTCATACAGCTTCCAAGATACGACACCCTGGGTATTGATAGCAACCAGCAATGTCTTCTTTTGAAACACCACGTTGTCCTTCGTGTATTCATAGACACGCAGCCCAATCTTGCCCCGACCATAGTTCCTGCTCATGCCAACATGAACCGATGTCTCATCCATGGATATGATGTTGTCTATGGGTCTTTGAGATATTTGTCTGTGAAAATCCTCCATCTCTTTTGTGTGGTTTCGCTCTTTGCCTCGGTACGTAGCAGGCAAGTGTCGTTTCACCTTCAGTTTCAGGGATATGTTGTTGTCATTCAATATCCGTTGGATGTGGGTTAAGGAGAGTTCCACATCATGTTTGTTGTGAAGCATGGTTTGAAGGTCAATCAAACTAACATCTGGGTCTTGTTTGACTTTTGCCAACAGTGATTTGACATGTGCTTTGGATACCTTGTACGCACCTTGCGGTCTTGGCTTCCGCTCTACCGTATTATCCTCTTCGTACCTCTTTACCCAGTTTAGCAAGGAGCGAGGATGGCATTGAAGCTCACGGCATGTCTCGGCGAGGTTGCCATGTTGCTGAAAGTACCTTACCGCAGCCAGCTTGTAGTCGGCAGAACGATGTGTTGGCATGTTGTCTTACAACATTAGGAGAAAACGAAAATGACTTAAGGATTATTTTCTAAACATTATGTAGGAACGAAAATAGATGTAATGGAAGAGAAAGAACGAAAACGACCCGATGTCGTTCAACGGTTAAAAGACCGAAAGGGGAAACAAGAGCGGGTGGTCAAGTGTAGCCTCCAAGGGAGGTTGCTGGAGAAATCACTTATGCCCGAAATCCAGCGGTGGGTGCTCACCACTTCCAAAATCACGCACAAGGGGGCATTGGTGTTCAATCGCTTGCTCCTTCACTGTCTCAACCATGGGCTGCCCCTACCTGACCTCACTGACCAGACGCTTTACCTACAGTGCTTCAACATTGGTGTTGGAAAGTTGTATAAGGCGAATGATGTGCTGAGGGAGGTTTGGGATAGAAGTTTCAAAAGCTTCCCTACTACTGAAAAGTGCCGAGGCGACACACAAGCCTATGTGTATGCTTCCAAGCAATACATGACCAACTTCAAAAACTCGCTTGTCTTTACCTTTGACAAGAGACAGAAGGGCTATGTGGCTCGTTGGTGCGAGCAGAACGGGATTGCGAAGGAACATGGCTACGCTATCCGTTGTGCCATCAATGGATGGGGGTGTAGGGCAGAAGTACCCGAAGATGCCAGAGCCTTTGTCTTACAGCAACGGGTTTTGCTTGGCACCGAAGAAGATGGGATTACGCTGACATGGCTTGGAACCCACATGGAGAAGGTGGTGCGGTACTTCTACCACATTCTTCAGTTCATGGAAACGTTGGAGGCGGGTGCGGGGAAGCGTTTTACGCTCGCCCCACTTTGTCGCATCAAGTGCCATTTCCTTACCATGGATACCACCGTCTTGTGGGAGATGATGAAGAACGTAGGACTGACCAAAGCAAATAAGGCTGACTTCATGGCATTGCGGGATGAGCACTTTGGCAGCGTGTTCAAGCTAAATGGTTTGTGTTCGGGAGAGTTCAGCCACATGGTGGAGACAGATGGTGTGTCCGTGTGCTTCCACTTCCACGTCCCAAAGGCAGTGAGTGATGTGAGTAACCGCCAATTGAAGAAGGCAGAACGGGTCATTGCCATTGACCCTGGTCGCACCAACCTGATGTTTGGAGTGGAAGAGCTGTCCAATGGGGCGGTAAAGTCCTATAAGCTCACCCGTGGGGAGTACTATACCTCGGCAGGAATGAAAACTGCCAACCGCAAGGCTGCCAAGTGGGAAGCAGACATTGCGGAAGCTGAGCTCACCTACCGCCAGACTAGCCCCAAAACCATCCAAGAAGAGACATGGGACAAGTTTCTTGCCGACTACAAATCTGTCTATGCCACCCTATGGGATGCGAAGACCGCCAAGAAGTGGGGCAGGGAACGCTTCCGTGTCTATTGCCTGAAACGCAAAACGCTGGACACCTTCTTCCAGACCATGAACGGAGAGGTGAAACCTGTCATTGCTTACGGGGCTGCCAAGTTCAACCCCACTTCCAAAAACGAATTGTCTGCTCCCACAACCTATGTAAGCAAGAGGTGTGCCAAGCACTTCCCTACCATCTTCGTGGATGAGTACAATACAACCAAGGTTTGCCACTGCTGTGACGAACGTCTCTGTCCCGTGATGAAGGATGCACGGGAGGTCAGGGGACTGCGATGGTGTTGTTCCACCAATTGTCGCACTTTCCTGAACAGGGACATGAACGCAGCTCTGAACATCCTCCGATGCTTCAAGTCAGGCACAAACCGACCCTACAGTTTGGCTCGCAACTCTGGTATTGTTCCAAAGCCTACCAAGGCAATGAAACTGTACTGACAAGGCGAGCCGAAGGCGGAGGGCTGTGGTGAGAAATCACTTCAGTCTATCCGCTATACAGCCTCTTTGACAATCGGAAATTTAAATTGTTAAATGCTGTATTTCTACCTCGATTTCTTTTAGCATTTCAATAGTAAGAGATGCGCGACGTTCATGTCCTCGCAGCGAGCATTCTCGCGGTCTTTGTGGCGTATTGCGTGTGGTGGGCGACGAACGACCCACACCACCTATCCTTCTGGACGAAGGCCAAAACGCACAACTTTCTGAAGACGGATCCGGATGGCTACATGCATCGCCTTACAAAGGCCGACCTGAGCGCGCGCAAGGCAGCCTCCAATGATGATTACATCTATTGGAGTGCACATTCTGCGCCAGCGGAGTTTTCGGAGCTAGAGAAGTACAAGCTCAAGCAAGCCTGCCGTAGAGCAGACGCCTTTTTCGCGAGCATCCGCACCGAAACCCCGTATTTCCATAAGCACAACAGCAAACTGCCATGGGTATTTGCGCGCGTGACGGGCGCATACTATGAAGGCGGCTTACCACATACCCGCCGCGACGCCATCTTCTTGACGGACGGTGCCATGAGCCGCTCGCTGAAAGAGCTCACGGAGCTCGTCGTTCACGAGCGCATTCATGTTTTACAGCGCCAATTCCCGAAAGAGACGCGCACGTTGCTTGAAGAAATTGGCTTCAAACACGTGGGAAAAAAGAGCGATTACCTCTGCGCCCGCGCCAACCCGGACATTGACGATAATGTGTATTCGCATCCGCAAATGCGCGAAGGCAAGCCCTGGGTTGCCTGTTACACCTCTGATCACCCGACAAGCATCCAAGACGTGACCAACGGGGACGAGTTCGAGCACCCGTTCGAGTATATGGCGTATACGGTGTCGAGGAGGGTGGGTACCTCAACATGATCTACGGACCTCAAGATCCAATACGACTTGCGAGTTCATCCACCTGAGCTTTGAGAGCAGTGATTGATTCTTGTTGTTCTTTAATTGCGGAAATCAACACCGGAATAAGAGACGTATATTCTATTCCATACAAGCTTGTAGAATCATTCGGTTTTGAGATGACTTCCGGAATGATTGAAGCGACTTCTTGTGCGATTAATCCAAGATTTAACCGACTGTTAGCATCTTGCGTGGTCATTCTGTATGATACAGGGCGCAGAGCGATTACTTCTTTGACACCATATTGAATATCTTCGATATCTTTTTTTATTGTGGCATCCGAAGCGGCTGTATATGTTCCTGTACTATTAGCAAAAGCACCACGATAAAGATATGTACCAGAGCCATTGTTTTGATAAAGATTAAGGTTATAACCTCCATGCATGATTTTCCAACGCGCGGAAGCAATACCGTCTCCTATGTAAATTCCGCTTTCACCTATTCCGTATCCGATAGATCCTACGGAAAGTGATGGCGCTGATAGCCCAGAATTGGCAACGATACTTGTCGTCCCTACGAGTACGTTTCCCGATTGGTCAACTCGCATCCTTTCCGTAACGGTAGAATTACCAAGTGATCCAGGACTGGCTGTTAAAAACTGTATCGCACCGGAATAGTCACCTGTATCAATCGCCGCTATTTGGCAAGCAGGCCCCCCAGGTCGTGCGAGCCATGGAGATAAGTTTAATTTGACCGTCGCACCGGCGCCGCCGTTACCGGACAAACTCAAAATTGATCCAGAATAATTATAAACATCAAGCAAAAATCGTGGATTCGTCGTCCCGATGCCCACGGAGCCATTTACGAAGCTGGCCAAATGGGTTCCACTTTGAACGGTGGCACTATTGGCACCTGGATCGGTCGTAGATGAGATATTGGTTATCCATTTACTACCAGGCGTACAAGTGGCAAAGACGGACATGGATTGGTAATATCCCAGTTGAGCGAGCACATTATATTTAAAGCGTGTGATTGCCTGTAATTTCACAGCATGAATCAGAGCCGTGCCGTTATAATTGATAAACGATGAATTTGCATTTGTAACCGCGGCATTACCATCGCCGTTGATAGAAACGTAGATAAATGAAACACCACCTAACTCGCTTGTGGCGTATCCCGCGTTTCCTAATACTTTAAGCTCCAGCCTGTATCCAAAACTATTATCTGATGGCGCCTCATATGAACCAAGATTTACCCAGTCACCAAATACACTCGAATTATAGAAATTCGTTCCTTCTTGATAGAGTGATCGTACATTACCCTGAACATGTAGGGATGCTAAGGGATTCGTCGTGCCAATACCCACATTGCTCGACGAGATCGTCATTGCTGTTACATTCGGAAGTGTGACAATGTTCGGGATCAGATTGTTGTTGGACCCGACGGTAATGAACTGATGCTTGTTCGCAATGTACTTCTGCGTGTAGTGGACGGGTTTTGACATTCGTATCTTACAAAAATGAAATACAAAAACACAGTGCTTGCGATGACGATGTCAATTACTGCGCTATCTCAGTTACCGTTATCGTACTTATTGTATTTGGTCGATATCCATCAGCATGACTATGGGTTCGATTTAGGTAGCACAACCGTGAGCCACCGGCAGCACCTGGATTTGGATTCCATCTGAAGCGATAGGTGATCGCATTGGAAGTGTTCGGTGTGTCCACATAAATCACACTGATGTTCGCGACCTGGAGGTTGTAATCGGCATCAGCAGCATTTGCACTTAAACTTCCCCAATTGTGGGCAGCAATGCATGGAGTACCGACACTCGATGTTGTCGTATTTGTGCCATTTCCGATTTCGGTAGCTACTGCATTCACAATCCGTACGAGTCGAATGAATGTAAACCTAGCATCCGTTGACTGTTGCCCACCTATATGAAGCATGCCTTGAATCAAAATTTTTGAGTTTGCAAACTTGGGTGTAATACTTACTCCAAAGTTGGTGTTGATATCTGCGAACGTGGTTCCAGAATATGAATCTGCTCCTGAATACACTGTCGTCTGTATTTGTATAACTGAGCCCGAGGAATACAATGTACCGTTGATATGCAGTGCCGCCGTCGGACTCGCCGTCCCTATCCCCACGTTCCCCTGCGCATCCACCACCACCTTGCTCACACCACCATCCCGAAGATCCAGAATACCCCCCGCACCTACCTGATCAACGATGACACCCGTCGTTGTGGAATTTGGGCGCACATGAAGCGCCGCCGTTGGATTCACCGTCCCTATCCCAACGTTCCCCACAGCCGTATAATAATAGATGTCCGAACCGCTGCCCGACTGCCATTGACTCGTGACATTGACGGATTGATATAAAGCGCCTGGTTTCACGGAAGTGGGTATGACGGTTGGCCAGCACGCCATAAAATCACATGACGCTGTGCGGGTTTCCAATAATGGCACGGTCGCAGTACTCTTGCAGATACCATTGTCGGAGTTACCAGAGGATGAAAGGGACGCGGTGAGTATCAGCGATGAACGAAAGGGACGAACCTACCGTGTCGGAATCATCCATCCGCATGGGACTACCGTAACGCGTTTGGAACATCCTCCAAACGGAGGTTTTATCTTCTTTACGGCGCCGAACGGCATAGAATATCTTCAAATCAGTCCTAACGGACAATATGTGGTTTCGCTCGTATCAAGTATAAATACGGATCCATTTGGGCGTCCTTCAAACCATATCTGGGTCTGGAATACGTCGAGTGGGGCGCACATTGCAACGATTCAATCACCGTCGTCTCATTGCATTCTCCCTTCACCGGACAACAAGACGGTCTTTATAGACGGCTGTCTTTATAGCTTGTTAACTGGAAGAAAACTGGGAGGCTCGTTTTACGAAGTTGGAAATCGAACTTATGAGTTTAAACTATCCAACGGACTACAGGTCGAGCAGTCGTATCATGACGCCGCCTTTTCACCTAACGGTGATTTAGTCTACGTTCCATTTCGTGGAATGATATGTCTCTGTGATCTGAAGTCGGGCAGGCTTATCATCCACAAACGATTCCTGCCAACTTTCCCTGAACCCTTTACGGGAGATGGTCAGTATTATTCGATGGTGTCCGACAACATTGTCCATATTGTGCGCAGTAGCGACCACAAATTGGTCAAACAAGTGCACGTGCCCGAAATCGCGGGATGTACCTTTCACGAGAAGTCTCTTGTGAGTTGGGAGATGAGGGAACAAGAAGAACAACCACGTCGTCATGTAATCAAGGAGTGGGCTCTCCAACCTCGGCGACCTTCTATTCCACCCATGCCGAGCCACAAGCCATCCTCCGGGTCGCCCCCGAAAGAACCCTCCCCGAAAACGTCCGCCGCGATCCATGCGGAATCCGCGGCGGGAGGTGGGCGACGGCGCGGCCATCGAAAGACGGTTAAACCCTCAAGCCCAAATACGCCGCCGCCCAAGCCGCGTATGCATAAGTGCAAAACAAGTCATGCATCCATGTAAAGATGGCATTCCATCTACCTGTATGCATTTTGTGCTCTTCTCAATTTCTCCCTTCAACAACCAAAACACAAAATGAGACGTGTGGAATTTGCAACAAAGAGCAATGCATGAATGCATTTGTGAAATTATCAGAGGACGATAAGGCGATGCTCAAAGCGGACTATGGCAATTTACAAAAGCAATATTTCGACGCCGAATGCCGGTTTCTGTTCATTTCCAAGATGATGCGGCGCAAAGCACAAATTGAGCCTGTGGTTGAAATAAGCTCAGTTGTGGACATGGAAATCGACTGATGTTGCCAACGGCAAATGCGGTTGGTGGCGAGAGGAAGGCGAATTTCTTGGAGGGCAAGAGAATTTGCTGCAGTGCGAAGTGCCGAATTTGCGTTTATCAACTGCGGTTGGCAATGGGAAGATGACCTTTTGGCGGCACAAATAAATCGCCTTACCAAAGTAATGTGGAATGCTCAATTTCGGTATGCCCAGCATGCGCAAAAAAAATCAGTTCGTGCTCAAAAACTGCCTATCGTACAAAAGATGTATGCTCAAAATTCGTAAGCACACCACAAGCGTCTTTTTGTTGAAGTACAAAACGGCTTTTCAAAATGCAATTGGTGTCGACATCAAGGCGGTCTCCTTGGAACACAATGTAATTTCGGGAGGAGCAACTGCCGTTTTCCTTTCTAAGAAATGCCGCTCTTGGTGAGAAATGACAGTCTTGTGAAACGTTACTATACCGTTTAGCTTTTACAAAATTCCGATGGCGCCGCGAATATGGTCATTTGATTGGACATCAATGAGATTTACTGGGATTCAAATTGTCGATGTTTTTCTGCCAAGTACCTTTGATGGCTAGAGTAATTCCAATTCCTTGGGAAGCAAAGACATTACCTGCAACAAATACTTCCGATTCGTTTTTACCAAATTCCGTTGGCGCTGCGAGTATGGCCATTTGTTTGGATTTCAACGGTGTTTGCAGGAATGGAAAATGTCGATTTCTTTTTACCAAGTACTGTTTGCAGCGCGAAGAAATCCATTTGATTGAATTACAAAGTTATTTGTGGTTTGGGAGGATAGCGGTATTGATCCATACAAAATGCAAAGCAAACCTCCTCATTGGAGCCATCTCTAGCCCAAAACCCTACCCATCCGTGTTTTCAGACCCATCCGTGCATTCATGGCAATCATTGCATACAGACTCCAAAATGGCAGAGGCCTTCAAATGTGTCGTTTGCTCTCGCAATCGTGCATGCACATGCAGCTGTCTGTGTGTGAGCCGAGCATGCGCCTTGAAGTTTGAATACTTGAACGAAGACGAGAAAACTCGTGTCGAGGAAATTTACGGGCAGTTGCGGCAGACCTATTCAAATGCAAAGGCCAAGTACGTGAAGGAGCGCTATAATACGGTGAACAAAACTCCGATTGTAAAACGCCCGGAAGTTCGGGCTATGTTCAAAGCAAGCAAACCCGCTATGAAAACGAGCACGATTGAGCGCGTCAAGGAGCTCGGAAGCAAGGTTCAAAAACGCATCCAGATGGTGAAGGAGCAAACTAAGCAAATGGACGAGCTTTGTGCTGCTTTTGAACGGTTGAGCATTTCGTAGGTCCCGTTTATCTACGACCGTAAGGCCATTGCCGGCCTCCAAATAATTTGCGGCGGTTCTCCCGCATGTAGTCTGGAGCTTCTGATAGTCGAACGACAGATACATCAACGTAAGCAACGTCATCAATGATCCATTCTAGTCCTGGGTTGTAATTTATCAAATCCGACATAGCGTCAACAATCCAATCTATCAAATGCGTGCATGCTCGATGTTTTAGCGCTCTGAACATTTCTTGATAATTGGTTGTTTGGTCATAAACGCTGCGAATTTCCGCAACCATCGCTGCATCTAGCCCTCGTAAGTATTGTTTCTCGAAGTTTGGAAAGGGCATTTTCGCCTCTTTCAGTATTTTGCGTATGAACGGATCACGGTCGAGCTTGGCATGGAAATGTCGTTCATACCATGTTTTGCCATAGACAGCCAGAGAAAGTGCTGCGAGATCGAGTGCTTCGTCATCACATGCGATAGAGCTCATGTCTTTCAGGGTAAATGTCTCTATTGTTTCGAAGCGCCATTTTGCAAACGACAGCGCTACCGCGATCATTTCTCGCGTACCCGCCCCCCGTACTAAATCGGATGAAATGTTGCAATTTGCCTTGTATGTTAGTCCTTCAATATGAGCGGAGGCTGGCTCATTGGTGTAGTAGGTCAGCGCAATGCAGTTCTTGCGTTTGCCGCCTAATTCAATGCGCCATTGGTAACTATCTTGGTCATCCTTGTATGGCCGTACACTCGCCCAATATGTGCCATCGATTTCGTAGTACTCCATTTACTTACAGGATTCCTATTATTTAATCCTACGCTTAAAAACAATAAGTTTACAAAAACAATGGACGCCCTCATCACACAAGTCGAACGTCAAGTTCCCGCCGCCACCCGCGAGCAAGCTCTCGCAGCGCTGAACAATAACGCGAACGATGTAACCAAGGCCATTTGTGAACTGTTGTCAAAAAGCGACGCGCCCGCCACAAAGCCCCCCACTGCTCAGCGCACAGAGCTTCAAGCCCATTGGCAAAAGGTTCGTGAGCTATTTGATTACCTGGATAACACAACCTATGACGCCATCAAGAACAATCATCCATAAAAGGATTTAAAGACCGCGCGTAGCTTACTGTGAATGGAAGACGGGCAATCCAATTACCTCCTCGAAATCAAGACGGTTCAGGCATCCACCTTCAAGCAGGTGGTGGATGCCATGAAGGAGATCCTGATGGACGTGAATTTGGAATTTGACAAGACGGGCATGAAGATCGTAGCCCTGGACAACACTCACGTGGTTCTGGTGCACCTCAAGCTGGACGCGGAGCGCTTTGAAACGTACCACTGCGAGAAGAAGCTCTTCGTGGGCATCAACATGCTCAAGCTGCATATGCTCATCAAGACCGTGGGCAACAGCGACATTCTCACGCTCTATGTGGACAAAGCTGACCCCAACAAGCTTGGAATCCGCATTGAAAACCCGGACAAGAATGTCAAGACCACCTACGGCCTCAGCATGCTGGACATCAATGTGGTCAACATCAACATCCCCGCTGCGGATTTCCAGACCATCATCACCATGCCGTCGGTTGACTTCCAGAAGATCGTGCGCGACATGCACAACCTCGCCGACTACATTGAAATTCGCAATGTAGAGGATCTGTTGTCGTTTTCGTGCACGGGCGACTTCTGCACACAGACCACAGAACTGGGCACCGAGCGCAACCAGAACATGAGCATCGTGCGCCCGCCAGGACAAAACCATGAGATCATTCAGGGCGTCTTTAGCCTGAAGTACCTGGCCATGTTCACGAAATGCACGAATCTCTGCAACGTCGTAGAGATCTTCCTCAAAAACAATTTCCCCCTCATCCTACGCTACCAAGTGGCCTCGCTCGGCGAAATCAAATTGGTGCTAGCGCAGCGCGACTAGGCCTGCTTGACTCTGGCCACTGGCTTCTAGGCTTTTGCCTCCGCCGTTCCAAAGTCCTTGTTTTCAGAATAGCTCTTGAACATGATTTTTGTGTAGGCAGGTACATCGATCTTGTAGTACTTCGTATCTCCGTAATCCTTGTCCGAGATCCAGACGCGCAGAATGCAGAAGCTGCGCTTGGGCGAGATGCTCACGCCACATATCTTGTCCCACAGCTGCTCCCGATGGCTAGGCTGCAGAAGATTCTCGCCGACAACCATTGCTGCAAACGTGAACCAAAACTTGCCGACGTCGTTCTTCATGATCTTGAAGGAAAAACAGCCGCCATCGCGGTTATGCTCATCCTCCCACAGCGGCTTGATGTGCTCGCGCATGATGAAGAACATTCCTTTCGACCACATGTCGTCAAAGGTCTTTTGCACAGCGACAAAGTCCTCTACGGTAGAAATGTTGCCCACGAACTTATAGCTGTCCTCTGACCAGTCCTCGTCTTCGGGATCGTGGAAATACAGGCTCCATGTGTCATTGAGGAAAATGGAGGCGGCGTCCATTTATTCTTAAACACAGGGTTCCTTTATATCCCGCGCATAAAAAGCGCGTCGCCCCAACCGTATTCCGTCATGTGTTTCTCACGCAATTTGAATCCGTGTCTCTCCAACAAGGCGATGACATCGGGAAGGAGCCCACATCCTGTATAGATCTCCTCTTCATTCACTTCAAGATAAATCCCTGCAAACTGACCCAAGAGCGACTCCATCCCACGTAGGGCATGGAGCTCAGACCCCTGGATGTCCATGGCCAAAAAGTTGTATTTTGCTGGGTCTTCTGCGAGACGCGCGAGCAAGGTCGGTAGCGTCACCGTCTTCAAGTCGATGCGGCGTGCTTCCAAAACATGAGGATGGTGGATGAGGTGCTTCTCCAGAGGCAGGCACGAACTGGATTGCGAATTGTTCGTAACCATGAACGAGACGTCTGCGTCATCAGTATCAGTAACGACCGCTTGAACAATCTTCAACGAGGGCTCGCGCGCCTTCATCTTTGCAACAACGTCTGGCTGCGCTTCAATCCATAGAACATGTTCATCGCGAACTTGTGCTGCCCGATAGATATCGCGTTCCTCGCATTCGTGTGCTCCGATGTGGATAATGCCCTTCGGTCGAATACCATACTTTTGGAAAATGTCATGTATCAACATGGCTAAACATCCAACCCAAAAAATGATTTATGGCCAAGACGCAACAGGTATTCACTCACCAAACACGAACCATGTTTGCGGCAGCCAAGACACGTGACACAGCTGTTCTACCTGCGCGGGCGACTCCAGGAAGCGCCGGGTATGACCTATCTGCAGCGGAGGACGCGACCATCGAGCCTCACACATGGAAGGCCGTAGATACGGGCATCGCCGTCCAAATTCCCACGGATTGTTATGCGCGCGTCGCACCACGCTCTGGTCTCGCCTTCAAGCTTGGCCTCGACGTGTTTGCGGGCGTCGTCGACAGCGATTATCGCGATAGCATCAAGGTCATCCTCATGAACCATGGTACACAGCCGTTCGTGGTCCGCAAGGGTGACCGCATTGCCCAGCTCGTTTTCGAGCGTATCTATACACCGGATATCCAAGAGCAGACATATGCTGAGCTCACCCATACGGAGCGTGGCCAAGGCGGCTTCGGCAGCACGGGTGTATGAAGCGCAAAATTACAAAGAGATGTCAAACACATCCGATAGTTCTGCAGAATCCATTTCTACCGACTCTGTATTTTTTGTAGCTACGTCTTCGGAACCCGAAGCCTTTGCAATGATTGCGGCACGGGCGATGACGCAAGAACGCCCGAGCTTTTGCAACAACTGTTCTACGATCCGTTGCTCTGCCGCCGACCGCGTTTCTCCTTTTTGCAGTGGATAGAAATGGTACGAGTCCTCCATTTCAATACTGCCCGGGGTGCCGCCCACATGGTCGCGAAGGAGCTCAAATGCAACAAAGCGCGACTCGGAATAGCTCGTTGCACCCACAACGATGACTTTGTCAATGTTCAAATCAAGTACGTAGACACCATCCAGCATACTACGTTACCAATACGCGTGCAGTTAAGTAGATCCGTGGGATCCTGCCTGCTCTATCGGTAAACGTTACAAAAAGAAAGGACACAGTCTTACGCAAGCCGCAAATCAGCGCCGATCACAATCTTCTCGGTGACAACCATCGTCTGGCTTGCCTCGATAGGCTGTATCTGCGCGCGGGCTCGTGAAATCGAAGAAAGCGGAGCTGTAATCTTCATCGTACGTCGTGTAGGTCTTGACATAGTTTGGATACATGTAAGAAATGCGTTGGCATTCCATGCCATAGTAGAAGGCGAACAGAGAGGCTGCAAAGAAGAGGACGCAAAGCACGGTCGTGATGAGCTCGCGCGATGTCATGATGTGACCGTCGTCGTGCCCATCTGCTGAAGCCGAGTCGGGAGCAAGAATACCATCGTCATCGTCGCCGTCACTGTCAACATCTTTTACAGACTGTTCATATTGAATCTCGGATTCGCGAGCGGGCGCAGGCGCGTTTCGCTCCTCGCGCGAATCTCGCTCCTCTCGCGAATCTCGCTCGTCATCGCTACCATGCTCCTTGCGACGGCGTGGAGTGTTAACATTAATCCAATCAAGCTCCATTTCTCTGGTAAGAGTTTAGCCCAAATCTCTTAAATTCGCACACGCATCAAATTTTGTTGTGCAGAGGGCTGTCTGTAATTTTAATACCGCAATAGTCCTTCGGCTTTGCTTTGTAGTCCTGATCTTGGTAAATGCCAATATTGATGGCTTCTGTCAGGATCCATTTGAAATTTTGCCAGAACTCTTTTGTGTGCCCGATGCTTTCGCTCGCAAGGTGCGCCAATTCATGCAATGCCACAAACATCATGGTGTTGATGTCCTCGAGGCGATTGGTGCCATCGCGTGCGCGTAAACAAAATACCAGGCGCTCGCCCTTATTCACAGAGTAACTTGTGTACTTTCCGTCGTCGGCGCCCTCGCTGAGTGCGTCTGGGCGGTAGTTTTTGACGATGCGCAGCAAACGGTCATCTGAAGGCACCGTCCGCTCCATATGTTTGATGAGGCTTGCAAAGTTGCGATTGATGGTCGCAAGTAAATCGGCAGCTCCTTGTTTGTCCGGAAGACTGCGCACGGAATATTTTCGCCCGTCGATGCTTGACAAAACGTACTCGACGCCTGCATTTGCGTAGGTATCCCAAATTAAATAAACAAGTGCTGCTGCAAGTGCTAGCACAACAATGGTGTCCGTCTGCATAAAATATTGCAGAGCGACCCAAACTCTACAGGAACAAGAGAAATGAAAAATTTGACACCCCTCCTAAAAATTCAACACGGATTAAAGAACTGCGCCTAATCTCAATCAAGTGTTCGTAATCATGTCCCGTCCATTGTGTCCCGCGCTCGATCCGGGCGAGCAGGACCTGGAATTCCAGGTGGTGGATTGGTACATTCCCGAGTCGGATCGCCACCTCAAGCGCGATTTCTCCGCAGAACCCATGGTCTATCAAATTTACATGTTTGGCGTAACGGCCGAGGGCTACAGTGTGTGCGCACGTGTCAAGGGCTTTGAGCCGTATTTCTTCATCAAATGCCCAGCGTCCTGGTACAAGAATCCCAATGGCACCGACAAGACCCTCGAGCAGTTGCGCCGATCGGTGAGCAAGCTGAAGAACAGTCTCCTTGAAGACACTTATGAGACCTATGTGACGGATCGCAACACGGGTGCACGAACCAAGGTGAAAAAGAACATCATTCCGTACCGTCTGCGCTCGCACCTCCTCTTTCTCAAGCTCGTCTGGCGCAAGGACTTCTGGGGATTTACCAACGGCACCAACTTTCCCTTCATGAAGCTCAAAGTCAAGTCCCTTGGCCTCTACAACATCCTGCGCCGCTATTTCCAAGAGCGCATTGATGCCGACAAGCTGCTCAACAAGAGCACGTTTGAGCTATATGAGAGCAACATCGATCCCTTCCTGCGTTTCATCCACGAGCAGGACATTCAGCCTTGCGGATGGGTGAAATGCCCAGCGATGTGCTACGAGGTTCTGGATGCCTCGGGTGACGGTGATGGCGACTCGAGCGGTGGCGACGGCAGTGGCAGTGGTAGCGAAAGCGGCGCAAAGTCCGCACCTTCGCGCGCGAGTATCAATGTGGAAGTCGAGAGTCGGTACGTGGTGCCGCTGAATTACAACAAGATTGCGCCTCTGTATATCGCGTCGTTTGATATTGAGTGCTCGAGTGCGCACGGAGATTTCCCGCTGGCCAAAAAGACCTATTTCAAGCTCGCCCAGGACATCGTGCGCGCCTATGTGTTTGCACGCCCCACTCGTGATCAATTGCATGCGTGGATCGCAGAAGCTTTTGAGCGCTCACACGATCCACACCCAAATGCGCGCGTGTATCAAGTGTTCCCCAAGGCGCCCCTGCATGTCCTGACCAACCTGCAAGATCGAATTGCGCAAGCCGCCGGGCAAGCGTATGATGTGCTCGACGCATCGGATCTTAACATCGATTTGCAGGTGGATGCTGGCGATGACGACGCCGACGACGAAGACGCGGAAGCCCCCAAGCCCATCGGTCGGACACAGAGCAAGCATGGCATTTACGAGCGGCAGGTTTGCGACATTTTTAACCGACTCCTGCCGCCGCTTCGAGGCGACTCTATCATTCAAATAGGAACGACTGTGCACGTCTATGGCTCAGACGAAATCGTGTATCGCAACATTGTGACGCTGAACACGTGCGATGAAATCGAGGGTGCCGAGGTTCAAGCGTACTCGACGGAAGAGAAGATGCTGATGGCCTGGAAGAATGTGATCGCATCCATTGATCCTGATATCATGGTGGGCTATAACACATTTGGTTTCGATATGCAGTACATCTGGACGCGTGTACAGGAGCTGGGGATCACGCGCGAATTTGCCGACGGCCTCGGGCGCCTACTTGGGCGTGAAGCGGTGCTCGAGGAGAAGAAGCTGAGCTCGTCGGCGCTTGGCGACAATATCATGTACGTCATGCAACTTCATGGTGTTGTGAACATTGATATGTACAAGGTGATGCAGCGCGATCAGAAGCTGGACAGCTACAAGCTCGACGACGTCGCGGCCATTTTCCTTGGCGACAAAAAGCACGACGTGTCACCTCAAGAGATCTTCTCGAAATTCCGCGGGACATCGGGCGATCGCTGTGAGATTGCGCGCTACTGTTTGCAGGATTGCGCGCTTGTGAATCGCCTTGTTCACAAGCTGAAAGTTCTAGAAAACAACGTCGGTATGGGAAATGTTTGCTCGGTACCGCTATCTTATCTATTCATGCGCGGGCAAGGCGTCAAGATCTTCAGTCTGGTGGCAAAGGAGTGTCGCAACAAGCAGTATGTCATCCCGGCGAAGAAGTACATGTCAGATCAGGAGGCCGAGGACGAGGACGGCTATGAAGGTGCCATTGTGCTCGAGCCGAAAGAGGGCATGTATCTGGACGAGGCGATCACGGTCTTTGATTATGCGTCGCTGTATCCCTCTTCGATGATCGAGCGCAACCTCAGCCATGACGCCCTCTTGATTGACCCGGCATACGCTAATCTGGAAGACCAGGGCATCACCTACAAGACGGTCTCGTATGATGTGTATGAGACGGATCCCAAAACGCACACCAAGCGCGCGGTCGGACAAAAGTCCTGCGTCTTTGCGCAGCTGCCCGACGGGAAGAAGGGCATCATCCCGACCATCCTACAAAAGCTGCTCGACGCGCGCAAGACGACGCGCAAGAAGATCGAGTACGAGACCCTGCAGACCGCCGATGGCAAATCCTACACAGGTCTTGTAAAAGACACAGGCGAACAGCTTGAGATCACGGATCTGGATGCCAAGACGACGGTCAAACTTCCGAGCAACACAGTCGTCGCACGCCGACCGACGTTCCAGCCGTTCGAGCAAGCTGTATTGGATGCACTGCAGCTTGCCTACAAGATTACGGCCAATTCACTGTACGGACAGATTGGTGCGCGCACATCGCCGATCTATCTCAAAGACATCGCCGCATGCACCACAGCGACCGGTCGCGAGCGCATCCAGTTGGCAAAGAAGTTCATGGAAGACAAGTACCAAGCGGAGGTCATTTATGGGGATAGCGTGACCTCGTACACACCGGTGTACGTACGCAAAGATGGAGTGGTGCAAATATGCACCATTGAAGACGTGGCCACGCTGTACGGTGATTCGGCGTGGATTCCGTGTCGCGAGGCGGGAAGACAAACCAAAGAAGCGTGCGAACTGCATGGTGTAGAAACATGGTCGGACAAAGGCTGGACGCCCCTGCACCGAGTCATCCGCCACACGCTCGCTCCCCATAAGAAGATTGTGCGCGTACGGACACAGATTGGTGTCGTAGATGTCACGGATGACCATTCGCTGTTGGCACACGACGGCTCGCCTCTAACCTCCAAGGACGTCATTATTGGTGAGACGGAGCTTCTACACCATTCGCCGCCTGAAAACACTGAGAATGGAGGAGAACTTGCGTACGACACGTTCGTGACGTCGACCCAGCTAGCGGCAGCACAGTTCATGCATCGCTTCGGGCAAGCATTCAGCATTGAAGAGCGCTGCGGGAACTATGTGTTGGCCGGCAGCCCATCCCCCTCCTCCGTCACACCGAGTCTCCCGCCGCACGTCATCAGCGCAATGGCCATTATACCATATGAAGGCTTCGTGTATGATTTGACGACGGAGAATCATCACTTTGCCGCAGGTGTTGGCCAAATCATCGTTCACAACACAGACTCCATCTTCTGCAAATTCCCACACAAGGACGAGCACAAGGAACGCGTTTATGGACCCAAGACGCTCGAGATGGGCATCAAGAAAGGTCAGGAGGCGGCCAAGGCCATCAAGGCGATTCTGCCGCCGCCGCAGTCCCTTGAGTATGAGAAGACCCTCTACCCGTTCATCATCTTTAGTAAAAAACGCTATGTCGGTAATCTGTATGAAGACGACCATCGAAAGAAGCCGAAGCAAAAATCAATGGGCATTGTTCTGCGCAGACGCGACAATGCTCCGATCGTAAAAAAGGTATTTGGTGGTATCATTGACATCCTGTTGAACAAGCAAGACCTCCGAGCCTCGGTAGACTTCTTAAAATCCATGCTTCAGAAACTCGTAGCAGGTGAGATTCCATTGGAGGATCTTATCATATCCAAGACTCTCAAGGCAGACTACAAAGACCCTACAAAGATCGCTCACAAGGTCTTGGCCGAGCGCATTGGAGAGCGCGAACCGGGCAACAAGCCTCAAATCAATGACCGTATTCCTTATGTGTATATCGTGCCGCCGGCCGACTCGGAATCCAATTTGCAGGGCGACCGTATTGAGAGCCCGTCGTTCATTCGCGCCAACAATCTGAAACCCGACTTCCGGTTTTACATCACCAATCAGATCCAGAAACCGGTCTGCCAGTTGTATGCGCTGTGTGTCGAGAAGCTGCCGGAGTATGATTACCCAGCCGATTTCTGGACGGAATTGGAGGAGCGTCTATCACAAGAGACGCATTACCAAGATCCAAAGAAACGCAAGAAGCGCATGACGGATCTGCGCATGCGAATGGCAGAGGAGATCTTGTTCGAACCATTCCTCTTGCAGCTCCCCGAACACAAACCAAAGAAGCGCACGATGGCGCAGTTCTTACCGGGCGCGCGCACAGCAGCGCAAGCACGGAAATCCAAAGCCAAACCCGAAAAGGCGCGCCTGAAGTTCAAGCTTCCTGAGCCGCCACCAGGCGAAAAGCGATATCCGCTCTTGCTCGAGTTCCAAGTTCAGGCGGGAAAGGGAAAAGGGGCGGGCTACAAGGGTACATACACCATTACGCAACAGTTGGAATCAGAAAATGTCGTCATCGCTCAAGAGGAGCTGTCGTCCCCAAAGATCAAGAACATGAAGAAGCCAGATATGGAGCGGCGTTGGATGCAACATGTGTTTGATTTGATCGGCCAAAACCCAGAATTGCACAATTTGATGAGACGCCACGGGCTGCGATTTAAAGTGAGCGCTGATGTGAAACGCCTAATGACGGCGGCCATGAGACACAAGGACGCCATTCTCAGCGGGCAAATTTATCAGCAGATGCAAGAGATGGCCAAATCGACGGACGTGGCAGCATCGAATGACATGGGCAATGAGATCACTTTTAACTTCGTGGTGTTCTTACTTGAAAAGATTCGCTTCGAGTTCGTCTAGCCACCTCGCCCCGCCTCACCTCCCCCGCCCCGCCTTCCCCACTTTATTTTTTGTCCATTGCTCAAGATAGAGTACGCCCCGCGCCGAACCACCATCGGCACACATGGGCAATCAATTGAGCAATGAAAGAAAGAATTATTATTCTGCGTACGCGCTGGGTGGCATTCCGAATCCTCCTCGGCACGGACACTACCCCCTGCATCACATCGGCTGCGTGGCACTTTCGCGCGATGACCACAATCCAGTCCTTGGTAATCCACCTTGCTACATGGTTCGGACGACGGCAAGCCGCGAAGACACCGTACGTGCAGCGATCAACACCGCCCTGCAGCGCGTTGCGAACCTCGCCGGCGGAGCCATCTATGGAGCCGTATTCGCCCTTGTTTCCCGAAATCTCTCAAAACGCCACGGCTCGCGACCGTTCGAATCATCTATTGATATTATCCTCTATTTTCCGGGTCACTCGAAGGCCGGCGCACGTCTCATTAGCTACGACAGCCTAGGACGCACTCATCGTTGGCTCATCCGCCTCCTTCTATCCTCGCAGTACACCTATACGTCGGGTGAAGCCGACAAGTGGTGCTCGGCCAAGTGCCTTTATAACCCACGTGGCCCCGACCCAGGCAATCCGAAAGTCCCGCTTATTGGGACGGTGACTGCCAGCGAGGAATTCAAGCGATATTACATGGCCAATTTTTCTTACTTTGCGTTCCTGGGCATTGTCCCTGAAATCAAAATATGGGATCACTATCCTGAAGACTACTTCCCGTGCGGCTCGGAAGGGCCGGACACGCGACTACGCGTTGCAGAATTTAGTCCCGAGCGCGTATATTTCTATGCACTACACCAGATCAATCCCGGTGGTGTGAGCGGCGTACGTTGGGCAGACACAAGCACCTACTTTAACATCCTCCCTCAAAACTACCCCATGTATTCCGGGGCGCGCTATGCGCTGCGATCGCCGAACTGGCGATGGGTGCTTGTGGTCGAACACCGCCGACTTGTCCTCTATGGAAACGCGGGCAACTACTTCGGGCGCGCGGCGCAAATGGAGCGCACCAAGTACGACCATGTGGCAAACAAGGACTGCAACCGTTCGTCCAATTATTGCTATGCAACCGCGATGATGATTGAAAGCAAATTCCACTCAGATTCGAGTCGCGGTTACTACACAAAATGGCACAAGCCTTCTCGAGAGTTTATGAACCAACTTGTGTTGCGCCCTGGGCTTCTGCAACTGACGGCAGAATCGCCTCAATCCAATGAGATTAACGTGTGGAAAGTGACCTTTGCAACCACCAACTATAAAGAGCCGTATGCGCTCGTGCTGACAGACGAGGGTGGCTTGCATATTTACGATGCGAATAATGTGCTGGTACATGACATCTTCGGTAGAGGCAGCTCAGAGGTTGCGGAAGACGAATCCACTGAGGAAACCACCACTCCATTGCGGTCGTCGACCGTCCGACGCGCGGACATCTTCCCTCCAGCGCAAGCCTCGGCAGCTCCGACGGATGCGGCCACAACGGCACCTGCTGCAACCCATGGTCGCACTGCGTCTGCAGTCAACTCGCAAACTGCGCGTATCGATGAAGACAAGTGCCCGCCACCACCGTTTACGGTCGTATAAAGCCAAATTATATATCGAGAATAGTTAGAAATGGCCACAGCAGCCGAGGATTTGTGGGCCGTCTTGAACGCGTATTTTCAAGACCATCCCTATGCTTTCACCAAGCACCATTTGGACAGCTTTCGCGAGTTCTTGCGCAAGGATATCCCAATGACCATCCGCTCGTTTAACCCCATGACCATGGTCAAGTACAAAGACGAGTCGAAGAAAGAGGTCATTTTCAAAGTGGATATTTATGTGGGTGGCAAGTCAGACGAGCTCAAGCTCTACGTCGATCGCCCTGTGCTGTATGATGCTTCCGCAGACGCTTACCTCTTGACACCCAACGAGGCACGTTTACGTAATTTAACCTATCAGACGCATCTATACGCAGACGTCGTCATTGAATACACCGACGCAAATGGCGCTATCACACCGGTATCGTTTGAAAAGGTACTTATCGCCACGCTCCCCATCATGACGCACAGCGACGTGTGCATCCTTCACAAGCAAGCTGCGCCGGTGCTGAAGGAGCTCGGCGAATGCATTTACGACCAAGGTGGCTATTTCATCGTCGACGGAAAAGAGAAGGCCGTCGTATCTCAAGAGAGAAATGTGAACAATCGCCTTTATATACGCCCGTCCAAACTCGACGATTTTAGCTACACCGCAACCATCAAATGTGCCGCCGAGCACGGCGATTCGGCCTTGGAGCCAAAAGGCGTCACATTCTCTGTGATTAAGCACAAGCTGCCGCGTGCGATGCTGGAGCCCTTTGGAGACGATGCGCCATCGACTGGAGTCCAGAACGACCTCGACATCCGCGAAGAGTACCGCCCGTACCGCGGAGCCATCATCGTCAGTGTCCCGCGCATTCATGGCACGATGCCTGTGTTCCAGCTCTTCCGCGCTCTGGGCATCGAGAGTGACGAAGAGATTTTGGAGCACATTTTTGGCCCTCTGGAGAACGTCCCCCAGGCCATGCTGGACGCCATCCGGCCATCCGTGTATCATGGGCAAATGAAAGGCGCATTGACTCAGAAAGCAGTGCTAGAGCGTCTCGCGCCCCTGACATTTTTCAAAGGTGAAATGAATGTGATGCACGTGCTTGTGAACGACCTGTTCCCCAACATGAACCCTGCATCGCAAGAAACAGATATGCATCTTTTCCGTTCGAAAGCCAAATACTTGGGACAACTGGTGCGCGACATCCTCATGGTTCGCCTGAACTTGCGGCAGCCGTCGGACAAGGACAGCTACCAGTTCAAGCGCATCGACATCAGCGGCGCCCTGTTGGGACAGCTCTTCCAAAAAGCTTACATGAAATTCCGCAAGAATGTGCGCGATACGGCCGATAATATTTATTATTACGTGACCAAGAACCGTGGCGATCAAACGAAGCTCATCTCCAAAGACAATCTGCACCGTGTCTTCAATTCTATGCTGATCACTGAGAGCATCTACAAATCGTTCAAGGGCATGTGGGGTGTAAAGGATGCAGGTGGTGATGAAGACCAGGCCATCGTGCAAGACCTTGCGCGCATTTCATATGCAGGTTTCCTGTCTCACCTGCGGCGCGTGAATCTTCCTATGGATCGCAGTATCAAGATCACGGGACCACACAAGCTGCATGCAAACCAGTGGGGGCGGCTGTGCCCTTTTGAAACGCCAGATGGGGCGTCTGTGGGGTTGTTGAAAAACCTGGCCATGCTTTCACACGTGACTTTTGGAACCAACTCAGAAGTCATGCATGCTTGCTTCCAAGAGCTCGGCGTGACGGAAATCCGAGGCATTCCCGCGTCGACCGTGGCGAACCCAGTCTATACGCGCGTTTTCTTGAATGGTCGCCTCTACGGCATCCACAAGAACCCGCTCCAATTGGTGCGCGCGCTGCGCTTGTATCGCCGCAACGGCCTCTTTAACCTTTTCACGAGCATTGTGTGGGATATTCGAAACAGCGAGGTGCGCGTCTTGACGGATGCTGGGCGATCATGCCGTCCCCTGATGATTGTTGAGAATGCGGCGCTTGTCGCCAATTCGCTCGGCTACCTACAGACGAAAACTCCCATCTCGTGGTATGCGCTGATTTACGGTAAAAACTTTGAGAAACTTCACAAGGATTTCTTGAAAGACAATGACCGCCAGGATCTGTACTACAACTCATTCTTCATTTCGCCACTTCAAACGCGCACCGCCAGCGCTGACCTCGACAAGGTATTGGACGAGCTTGAGCAGACGCAGGCGGCGGTCGAGTTCATTGATGCGGACGAGGAGGACTCTATCTTAATAGCGACGGAGCCAAAGGACATTGGGGAGTATCACACCCATTGTGAGATACACCCCTCCACGATCTTCAGCGTGGTAACCAATAATATCCCTTTTGCAAACCACAACCAGGCTCCCCGCAACATTTTCCATGGGTCGCAGAGCAAGCAAGCCATTGGCGTGTACACCACCAATTTCAACAAACGCTTCGATACGATGGCTTACATCCAACATTATCCGCAGCGCCCGCTGGTCACAACGCGTGGCTCGCAGTACAATAATAATGACCGCATGCCAAATGGATTTAATGCGATTGTCGCAATCGCGACGTACACGGGCTACAACCAAGAGGATGGTGTGATCATTAACAAAAACTCTATTGACCGTGGTATGTTCCACATTACGGCCTATAAAACGATGTTTGCGCGAGAGGAAGGTGACGCATCCGAGGGCAATACAGAATTCCGTTTCGCAAATCCTGTAAACCTCGAGAAGACCGGGAAGACGTTTGCAAAGAAGATCCCCTATGACAAATACGATTACTCATTATTGAACGACGACGGCATCATTGAAGAGAACGCGATGATCCCGTCGGGGCACGCCGCTGCCGTCATCGGCATGGTCAAATGCTCGCGCAAGGAGGTTCAAGTTCGCAATGGTATTTTGACAGAGACCAAGATTCAAGAAGAGTACGAGGATGTGTCGCTCAAAAGCGACGTGCACCATTACGGCAAGGTGGATCGCGTCTACATGGATAAATGGGACATGACTGCTGGCAAGCGCCTTTGCAAAGTGCGCTTCCGTAAGGTGCGTCGCCCGGAACTCGGCGACAAGTGCTGCAGTCGACATGGCCAGAAGGGTGTGATGGGTATGATTGTGCCAGCAGAGGACATGCCGTTCAGCCGAGACGGGATCGTGCCGGACATCATCATTAATCCGCACGCCTTCCCGTCGCGCATGACTATCGGCCATCTGGTGGAATGTATATTCGCCAAGTTGTGCTGCATGGAAGGCATGCTGGGCGATGGCACGGTCTTTTTGCCATTTGACATGGATCGCGTGTCGACCGCCATAGAAAGCCACGGATTCGAACGCTATGGAAATGAAATTCTATACAACGGAAAGACAGGTGAGCAAATCGCTACGGAAATCTTGATCGCGCCGACGTTCTATATGCGTCTCAAGCACATGGTTGCTGACAAGATGCATTCGCGCAGCACGGGTCCTCACGACCAACTGACGCGACAGCCGATGTCGGGTCGTAGCAAGGCGGGTGGGTTGCGCATCGGTGAGATGGAGCGCGACGTTCTATTATCCTATGGCTTCTCGCAGTTCGCAAAAGAAAGTGTGATGGAGCGTTCTGACAAGCACGCATACCACGTGTGTCGGAAATGCGGCACGCTGGCTGTTGCGAACCGACGCAAAAATTACTCCTATTGTACGGATTGTGGCGGCAATAATATCGCCATTGTGGAGACGCCGTATGCCTTCAAGCTGCTCATGCAGGAGCTGGAGCCATTCGGCATTCAAATTCGGCTGAGCACCGAGCCCATTCGCGGCGACCCCATGGAAGACGTCGAGAACCTGTACGTCGACGGCGATGGCGACGAAGAACTCGCGCGACTGGATAGCATCCCGGAGGAAAAGGACGAGGATGTGGATAGCGACATGGAAGGCGGAGGCAATCCATTAAATTTCGATTTGAGTGCCAGAAATGGACCAGGACACTTCAATAGCAGCAGTGATGAAGAAAATGAAGACACTGGCGAAGAAGATGAAGAAGATGGAGAAACAATGGATGACGAAGATGGCGGCGAAGCCGAGCAGACGGACGAAGGTGAGCAGCAAGACCTAGACGCCGGCGACGACGACGGTTTCGATGACACCGAAGATCACGAAAGCAACTTGGACGGCGAGACCCCGTTCTCAGATGATATGAGCGATGATTCGGCAAATTCTGCGGACTTCGTGGCATTGCCAACGGGCCCTCTGCAGGAGCCGGAGTCCCAACCGGTGCTTTCGCCACAGCAAACGACCGATGCAGAACAAACCGGTGGCGACATTAAAGTCATCGAATATTGATTTCCAACACCCAAACACCCAAACATTTTGTCCAGCATAAGTAGATATGGATATTTTCGGATTTATCCTACTGATCCTTGTGCTTTCCCTGTTGGGTGGCGCAGGATATTTTGCGTATGACTACATCCAACACAAAAAAGACCTCGACGCAAAACTCAAGGAAACAAAGACCCAAATTGAGGGCAATGCGGCCAAGATCGACACGGAGGGCAACACTCGTATGTCCAACCTCAAGTACATGGTCGGCGAGATCAACAAGGTGCATGATGACATCTTCACGACACTCGAGACGCGCGTCGACGAACAAAAAACAGCGCTAGAGGGTGTTGCATCGGATCAGACAAAGCTCATTTCGGGCATGGGTACGCTTTTCAAGGTGGAGCCCAGCCCGCTGTCAAGCGTCGCGACATCCAACGCGATGAGCATTCTTGACCTCCCCGGCAACCCCAACGTGAACGTACAGCTGCTCAAGCATGTGACTACGGTGAGCGGACTGACGGCGCGCGACTTGAAGAGTGAAGACGGCACCATCACCGCAGTGAAGCTCTGTGGCGCCGGTGACGACCCGCGCTGCATCCAATTCCCAGACAAAGACGGCAACACGTATCTGACCTCCTTGGCCGACGGCAAGTCCGTCGTCATCGATGGCGTGAGCGAATTCACGAACAAGGTCGTCCTGAAGGGCAATGCCATTGTCGAATCCCCGGACGCCCCCATTCAATTGAATGCAGAGCAGGGTGTGTATATGTCGGATATGATCACCAGCGCCGGCTACATCATAGGAGATGGTACGCGCGATCTCCTGACGGTTGGCACGATCCGCGACGCCAACGACAGCCAGCTAGCGGAAGCCCTGCGCATTGATGCGACGGGTAAGCTCGTCTTGCCAAACAACAACACCATCCAGGTGGAGAACTCCAAGCTCATCATGAACGCACCCAACGGCATGGAGGTTCGCGGAAAATACCTCAATGTCATCGGTGACGCGTTTGTAAATGGCAAGGAGGTCGCCGTCCTTCGCTATAGCACGAAGACGCCTGCCTAAGCGCCACGGCCGCCACTGCCGCCACTGCCGCCACTGCCGCCACTGCCGCCACTGCCGCCGTCCCCGCCCGCAATTTCCTTACTCTTTTTTAGGGGTATACAACAACCAACCATCCATGTTGTATCGCACAGTTTTTACGGTGTTCTTGCTCGTCCTCTTTGTCGCCCTATCCTTCCCGAAGTACGAGAACTTTATGGTGACGGTCTCGCGCGACTATCGCGATGCCGTGATGCAGCGCCTGAGTGCCAAACCCTACGGCCTCGAGTATGTGACGCGCCCACATGGTCGCATGTTCTACGACCGCTTCCCACGGCTCATGTGTCACATCAATCGCTTTTACGACTCCCGGCTTGTGGATGGAAACGACCTCTTAACCATTCGGCACTGTATTGAGATCGACAACAAGAATCAAACGCTGCAACAGAATATGGAGCGCTTTTCGGCGGGCGCGTACGCTTTCTACACGCGAAAGATTGAAATGCGTGCCTCCAAAATGAGGGATGTTTATAAGCAGGTCATTCAGACGCTCAAGGACATTCGCGATCAAAATGATGCTCTTCAGGGTCCCGTGTTCTTGTTCCTCTTCCAAGCACCGTACTATCGCGACAAGGATGGCAATGTTATCTCGGTCACGAACGAGAACATTCACTCGTATAATTATCAATCACACATCATCCTCAATCAAAGCCTGAAGTCCGGGTTGCCCGTATTTGAAAACCAGATGGTGGCGTACTTGCTACTGCCCATGCATAACGTCAATGGTGTGCAAAAGACATCCATTGCCGATCCTAAAAAATACCTCAAAGACTGTCTGTCTTGGCTGCGAGACAAAAAGAGTGAATCCAAAGTATGCAAAATGTTCTGCCTGGATGATTCCAGCACGTTCTGTGGCTGCATCAATACGTCGCCGGCGAATGGCGCAGCGTACGAAAGCAAATGCACGACTTCCGATACGCCGCCTGCCGTCCGCGATTACGGAATGCTGTACCGCATCAATGAAAACAGTCCGAGTGTGAGCAGCCTGTTCACAGACACGTACATAAGCGATCTTGATCTGGATGCCTAGTCATCGTCATCGACGAAGTCGTATTTCGATTTCTTGTGTGCACTGTTGTCGTTGGAAGACTCCTTGCGGGCTCGCGGCTTTGAAGGTTTGCGGGTTTTGAATTCTAGCGTCCCCTCGGCCAGTTTGCGACGACCTTCTTTGACCTCATTCCAGAATGTGTGAATGCGTGGCACGGTCTCATTCCATAGTTCAGCGTCAAAGTTTACACGTACGATATTGATATTGACCATGCGCCATGGTTTTATAGCAACTAACGTAAACTCGGCGGAGTTTGATAGGCGAGCGGCTTCGCTCAGAGCCCATTCGCTCGCCTCTTCACCCGTCATCCCTTCCTGAGAATACAGATAGAGACTGTTGTCGCTGTTGTCGCAGACGGTATCTCCTGCAGATGGCTTGTACTCTATGATCACGCCATGAAGCTTGCGTTCATTTTTGTGCGCCTCACAGTACTGTGTCAGCGCTCCATACACATGCATTTTTGCTTCTACATAGTCGCACTCCTTCAGTCCGCACGCAGACAGCTGGCCTTGAATTTGGTAGTAATACTGGATGGGCACTTGACCGGGTTCGATGTCGCGTTTATAGGGTGCCTTGAGCTCAAGCATGATGCCCCACGCCGTGATGCCATCAGGCGATGCGCCAAAGCAATCGATCTCGGGATGAAGGATAAGTCCAAAGTCGTGCACAGCGACACGATGTGGAAGCAGTTGTAGATAGCAGCGCATGACCATATCCTCAAACATCGTTCCCCATCTGAGTGCATCATTTGAGGAGTCAAATGTGCTTACTTTTGTGATTTTCTCTTTGAGAAGTGCGTTCCTCGAAGCAAACTTACCTTTGTTGAGCGCCTGCGCCAGATTACTTGCCGTCAGCATGTTCTCACGGACTTCATACCATATTGGCGTCCGTTGCTCGATGCGTGGTCGTCTCATGAGTTCGAGCAGACGATCGCGTGCGTCTTTGATCTCGCGCGCAAGGCCTAGGTAATCTGTCGCCACTGCGTCGCCGCCCACCCCCGCCTCTGCACCCGCGAACGCAGCCAGATCCTTTATGAAATCGGCGAGCTGCTCCTCAGACATGCCATCCACGACTTCGTACCCCACATGGTTGCAAACGGTCGTGAGAAGACCACGAAGACGGTCGGCCGCACATACACTCATGTCAAGCAGTGCAGTTACAAAAAGTAGCATCAATTCTTTAACTTGCTAATCCCAGGTAGGGTAGCGCCTATGCGGCAGGTAACTTTTAACGGTTCACGCGCTTATACACCTATACTAGAGGCTTCCGTGTCTTATTGCGAGCAGCGTCGAGTTGCTTCATTTCATTCACAATCTTGTTGGTGCCGTAATCGAGTCGCGACTTTTTCGCAGCCTGCGCACGGTCTTCACCACCGTCCATATCCTCGTCGCTGTCAAACGCTGCTGCTGCCTTTTCGCGCGCCCGGGCGACCTTCTTGGCTTCCTTCTCCTCAACCATCTGTCGCACTCGCTTCATGCGTTCGCGCAGGAGGGCATCGAACTTTTCCTCAATAACGTTCATGTTCACTGCCTCGCAGCGATTTGACCCCGGTGAGGTGGTAACTGACTGTGACGTGTCTTCTGCCGTAATCCTAAAATCAATTTTTAGCCTGCCTCCGTGCTCACCAAAAGCATCGCGCGGTACGTTGGGCTGGGTGCCTCTGCGTCTTGGACATCGAGAATCATAGGCGATGGTGCGTTGAATGCCCGCGACAACCCTGTGTCCACGAAAAAGAGACGGCGGTCATACATGGCTGTGATTTGCTGGACGGTGTTGTGGCCGATGTACATGGCTTTGCACTGTGTTCGTCGCAGCACGTCTTCGAGCATTTCCTTGTTTGGGGGACTGCAGGTGGTATACTCGCGGTTCCACAGGACGCTGGTCGGGCTCATGAACAATTCGTTGAAAGCATGCTGCTCAATTGCCGACAAGGGCGCACCCAGCAAAAATTTTTGGCATAGTGCGTTGATGCTCTGGATATTGTCGCGAACCAAATCCAAATGCGACGGCATGAGTCCCGCATGACAGAAGAGGCAGTCGCCGATTTTGACGACCGCTGGGCGATTTGCGAGCATTCGGGCGATCGATCCACCGGGTTTAAAGCGCAACAAGCGCTGGTGCGCGCCACCGCTGGCTTCGAGGCTCTTGCGACTCACATACATGAATTCACCGGCCACGTTCATCATTTCATGATTGCCTATGATGGACACCACGCGCCCTCCGTAGCGCCTTGCCTGATCGTTCAGATGATTCGCGAACCTCAACACTTCCGTATCCGGAAGCGTCTCCCAATCATCGGATGCACCACGCGTTGCGCTGTCAATTTGATCGCCAAGCTGGACGACAACCGTGTCGCGCGGTTGTGCGACCCATTGGAAATTGGAGTTGATAACTCCGCAATTTTGCAGAATTTTTATGAAGCGTTGCAAATCACCATGAATATCTCCGACGACAACGATGCGCGAGCAAGCAGGGAGGATCATGCCCTATGCCGCGCCGGCCCTTAAAAAATGATTTTAAAATAATTCATGTCCAAGCGCCCAAGCCAAGCTTGCGAGAATATCACACACACAGGGCTAAAAAATGCTCAAGCGTTCCGCTTATGAGAATACGATCGAGGTCGGAATTGACGAAGCCGGCCGCGGTTGTCTCATGGGTCCCGTGGTGGCAGCGGCCGTGGTACTGCCGGCGGACACGACGACAAATCCTCTGTGGGCATCTGTGAAAGACTCCAAGAAGCTCAGCGAAAAGAAACGTGGCGTCCTCGCGGATATGATCCGGCGCGAAGCGTTGGCATATGGTATCGGCATCGCGCACGCCGATGAAATTGATCAGCGCAACATCCTACAAGCTACCATGAAGGCAATGCACCGCGCTCTTGACGAATGTTTCTACATGTGCATGGAGCGCACGACGCAGCCGTTCAATTATATCCTGGTGGATGGCCCACATTTTCGTCGGTACATGCTGCCAGGCTACGATGAGGACAGTGCGGTGAGTCACGATTGTATCGAGAATGGCGACGGTACGTTTCTGAGCATCGCAGCTGCATCGATCTTGGCCAAGACAACGCGCGACCGCTGGGTTCTGGATCTTGTAGCTGCTCAGCCGGAGCTGGATGAGCGCTACAATTTCAAGAAAAACAAGGGATATGGTACAAAGGCGCACATGGATGGCATCCGTCAGCATGGCATTTGCGACTGCCACCGCAAGACATTCCATCCGGTGAGTGATTACGCCTAGGTGACGACATCGATCTTGCCTTGTATTTTATTGAATACTTTGATGAGCTGCGCGAGGATCATCAGCATGAAGACGCCAATGAACGCTACAAGCAACCATCGTATGTATGTCTTTGCCTTCGTGGAAAAGTCATTTGTGAATTCTTCGCCGTAATTGACGGGTTTGTGAGCGACAGGATCGACGGTTTCGAACCCTCCGGTGCTTGTCCCGGCGCCCGTCGCTCCCCCCGTCAACGCTCCTGCTTGTCCCGCCAACCCGCTCCCTGCACTCCTCGCGCCGCTCGCGCCGCCGCTCGCGCTAGCACCCGCGCCGCCCCCCGCGCCTGCACTGGCACTCGCTACGTGGAAACGTCTGTGTTCGGCACTTGCCCCACCTTCGTTATAGGCGCGGACGTTTTGCGTTCGCGTGTTAAAGCAAATCGAGGGTTTTCGTAACAACAGCGGTAAGTTCGTATTCTTGTAACAGAACATTTGGTCGCATGCCTGCTTCAAGATTTCCATTTTTGTACCGGCTTCCGTCTCGTCCACGATGCCGTCTTTGACCCAACTGCTCTTGAGTGCATCGGGTGTATCGAGGACTTTCCGACATATCTGGTACGCCTGATCAACGCGCTCCGGCGTCTGAAAGCTTGACTTGTTACAGGCGAGATCCGTGGGTGCGGAAGACGCGCTGATGTTCTCAAGGTAATTGTTGCATTTGATCAGCACTTGCTCCGCGTCATCTTCAAGACGCGCATTGAGTTCGGCGCGGAAAGCTGGATTCTGATCGGCGGTTTGCGTGCCGACGCGCTTGAGCATTTCAGCATTCAAACTCTCTTTGGTGGCACCGAGACGATGAATCCATGTCATGGGGCAAAAGTCGGATTCGCCACTGTACTTGCCATTGAGATAGTCCCCCTTGCTGATGCATTTGGAGCGATCTGTAAAAGCTGCGTTATTGACGGACTTTCCATCGACGGGATCGACCATCAACATGGGCATCTGCTCCGGTGGGCAAGGCTTCATGCATTTCTCATTGACCGTGTCATATTTGTTGCCGAGGTGGTAGTTCTCCACAGTGAACCAATCATACCACTTCTCGTCACAACGTGTCGATTTGTTGCTCTCTTTCACGATCACCGGCTTCACACAGCGACTGGGGTCGCTCGCATCGCTCATGGTAAAGCCTGGTGGGCAGGACGTGCCGGCGATGCACTGGTCGCTGTTGCGCGATGTAAAACCGAAACCGTACTCGACACTGCATACCTTTGTTGCGACGGAACCGTTCTCGGTACAAAGGTGTTTCGGACGCCGCCGATCATTGACGACGCTGCTTGAATAAGTACGCGTATCGCTGTACGCGTTTTGCAGCACACCCTTTGGACTGTAGATCCCATATTGGCGTGCTGCCGAAATGGTGCAAATCTCGCCTGGTGTGACGGACATACGCCAGCGGCGGCTCTATTTATTCTCAACATTTTTCTGGGTCGAGCAGTTTGGAATAGACAGTGCCGTGAGTTCCCGGACGGCTAACAATACGCTTGTTCGCTGCAACTTTGAATTGCTTGCGATTGGGCATACTGCGGCGGCAGATGCTTCCGGCATCTTTGATCAAATACGCCGCGCTTTGTCCGTCTTTGAATTGTGCTGCTGCACAGTTGGGCATGAACCGCCCGGTCTGCTCATTGAAGACCCATGGGATGTAGACGGTCTCATGGGCGCCCTTGAGATTCAGGCGCTCCTGTAGACGTTGAGGCAGCATCGTCCAACCTGCGAGATCTGCTGACCGAATGGTCCAGCGCGTTGGCGCTGGTTGCCCATCATACACGCATTTGTTGCCCGTGGTTTCAATATAGGTTTTGTCGTCACAGCGCCCAGCTCGATCTTGTTCACGGTCAAACTTATTGACGGCATCCGGATTAAATTGGCGATAACCTGTAAATGTCTTCTGGACGCCTCTTTGCGCGTTCGCCCACCAGTTGCCCCAGGTACTGCCCGATCGCCCACGACTGCCGCCACTGCTGCGAGATGCGCGGATGCTGCGACTGATTCCCCAGATCAAGAAGACGATGAGCAGGATGTACAAGATGATTTCAATCGCGCGGGCATTCAACAGAGCGATCAAGATTTTCAAGAAGTTAACAAGCGCTGTCCCGAGCATTTGCAGGCCATTTTTAATGCCTCGAAATATGGGCACGATCAATGGTCTTAGCCCCCCCAAGAGCTTCTCAAATCGCTCCCAGATCCACCCGAAGAACTCAATGATTTTTTTTAAGATTCCATGCCAGAACGCAGTTGCTTTATTGCTGTTATGAATGGCAGCTTTCGTTATGTTATTTGCTTCGGCCGCGACATTTTCCATGTTGCCTTACGTTGGCACTTCGGCACTTCTACTCTACGCGACGTTTAAATTTTTGGATTATTTGTGTTAGGATATCGTAAGTAAGGATGAAGTGGTACTGGATTCTGCTGGTGGTTCTTGTTTTCATTTACCTGAGCTACTACTATCGTTACCCGGCAGAGGTTGCTATATTGCAGAACACGCTGAGCGACATGGATTTGAATGCCCTTCTGCAAAAGCAGCCGATCGTCGTCGAAGACCGGGTAAGCAATCTCCAAGAGCTTGCGGCCGCCTGGTTCAAATACCATTACAAAACCGGTGTGCATCATGTAGCCCAAACAGACGAAAGCTGGGCGCGCAACCGTTACCGCTACCTCGTTATCCAGCCGACGCAATCCGCCGAACTCATGCTGTACCCGCCTGGCAAGCCCATGGACGCATCCGGCACTGCACCCGACCCTGCCGAAACGCTGCTTGTCATCCCTCTTGCGCCGAATCAGCCATGTGTGCTGCCCCTGCATTGGAGATTCCGTTTCCATGACCTAGGCACCGAATACAGAATGGTGGGTGTGCATGATTGGCTGTCATGGATTCTACCATGATGTCGAAAAAGAATTAGGCAGGGGGTCGATCTCCCTTCATCGCAATTAGTCCACCTCCTCCACCGTGGGCGCCCCAGGTGCAGCGTCTGTAGGTGCCGCGCCCGGCATACCACCGGACGCCTGGTACATCTTCATGACGATCGGCTGCAGTTTGGATTCACACTCTTTGTACTTGTTGTCAAACTCATCCTTAGTGGTGTCCATCCCGGATGCCTCAAGCCACTTGATACCGTCCTCCACGATGGGCTCGGCATCCTTCCAGCACTGCTTGGCGACCTCGGTGTCCCCGTTCTTCAGGGAGTTGCGCGTGCTGTATAGGTAGTTTTCGAGCGTGTTCTTGGACTCGATGCGCGCACGCTGCTTCTCATCCTCCTCCTTGAACTTCTCAGCGTTCTTCACCATCTTTTCAATCTCTTCCTTCGACAGGCGACCCTTGTCGTTGGTGATGGTGATGTTATTCTTTTTTCCCGTGCTCTTTTCCACGGCACTTACCTGCAGGATGCCGTCTGCCGTGAGGTCGAAGCTAACCTCAATCTGTGGGATGCCGCGCGGCGCCGGTGGAATGCCCGATAGCTCAAAGCGCCCAAGGAGGTTGTTGTCTCGCGTCATCGTGCGCTCGCCCTCATACACTTGGATGAGCACACCAGGCTGGTTGTCCTCATATGTGCTGAAGACCTGCGATTTCTTGGTGGGGATGGTGGTGTTGCGCTCAATGATGCGCGTCATCACACCGCCCGCGGTCTCAATGCCAAGTGAAAGCGGCGTCACATCCAGCAGCAACAGATCCTTGGTCTGCGCATTGCCCTGGCCTGTTAGAATGGCTGCTTGCACGGCCGCACCATATGCGACGGCCTCGTCTGGGTTGATGCTCTTGCAGAGCTCCTTGCCGTTGAAAAAGTCCGTCAGCAGACTCTGGATCTTGGGGATGCGTGTCGAGCCACCCACCAGAACAATGTCATGGATATCGCCCTTGCTCATCTTTGCATCGCGCAGAACCTTTTCGACAGGCTCCAGTGTACGGCGGAAAATGTCCGCACAGAGCTCCTCAAAGCGCGCACGAGTGATGCTGGAGGCAAAGTCGATACCGTCATACAGACTGTCCAGTTCGACACTTGCGGTTGCTGAGCTTGAAAGCGTGCGTTTCACGCGCTCGCACGTCGTCTTGAGGCGCTTGATGGCGCGCGCATTGTCGGTTAGATCCTTTTTGTATTTGCGTTTGAATTCCTGGACGAAATGATCGACCAGGCGGTTGTCAATATCTTCTCCACCAAGATGGGTATCGCCCGCTGTTGCTTTCACTTCAAAGATGCCGCCATCGATGGTCAGTAGGGACACGTCGTGCGTGCCGCCGCCACAATCGAAGATGATCACATTCTTTTCCTTCCCATCACCCGTCTTGTCAAGGCCATAGGCGATCGCCGCCGCCGTTGGCTCGTTGATGATGCGTAGAACTTCCAGACCGGCAATGGCGCCGGCGTCCTTGGTCGCCTGACGCTGGGCGTCGTTGAAGTACGCTGGCACGGTAATCACGGCCTTCTTTACCTCGTGACCCAGATAGGACTCGGCCGTTTCCTTCATTTTGGTCAGCACCATGGCCGAGATCTCCTCGGGGTGCATTGTCTGCGTTTTGTCTTTGAACTCGACCTCAATCACGGGCTTGTTGTCGGCACCCGCCTTCACGGTAAACGGCCAGAGTTTCATGTCATCCTGCACAAGCTTGTCATCCATCCTGCGGCCAATAAGGCGTTTGGCATCATACACAGTGTTTTTGGGGTTCATGGAAGCCTGGTTTTTAGCGGCGTCTCCAATGAGGCGCTCCTCTTTATTGAACGCGACGTAGGACGGCGTCGTGCGGTTGCCCTGGTCATTGGCAATGATCTCGACGCGATCCCCTTGCCAAACGGCAACGCACGAGTACGTCGTACCCAGGTCAATACCGATTGCGATGTTCTCTTTATTGGACGTCATGGCGTAAAAATAAGACGGCGAAAGTTTTTAAATCATTTGTTACCTATCTAACAGGTACTTTGTGTTGTTTCATTATCGTGCGGCATTCCGTATCCGCAAGAAAACGCGCTCGTCCTCGATGATATCTATATGATCCCGCTTGTCAAAGATGTCCACGCTTTTTGTATGCCCTAGAAAGATCTTGTCGGCGGCCGCCAGACTGGCTTCCACGACTTGGCCGTCCCCTGCGCCATGACGCGTCTTGTAGGGCGTCTCACCATTGTTCTTGATTTTGTACCATGTGGGAGTTTCCACATCTGTGTTGTAGATGACCTCCACGGGTAACCGCATGGGCTGCGCAATCTTGTCCAACCACGGCTCGTACAAGTCGCGCCAAATCAAGAAGCTTGCATTATTGTTTTTGGCCAATTTGTGGTAATCGGCAATACGGATGTGCCGCTGGGGGTTCTCAATGTCTAGAAAAGTCTCGAGATCATCGAACGCCAGCTTGTTCGGCAGGCACATGATGATGCCTCCATTCTTACGCAGGGGCTCTTTAAACATGTGGTTAAACATGGGCACGTAATATTCGCCGCTGAACAAGATGCGGAGCGCCAGGGGTGTGCCACCAAACGGTGCGTTGAGACAAAACCATTTGTGCAAATGCTGCGCGAGCCATGCGTCGTCCACGAATGTACTGGCGAACCATTTAAAGAGCACGCCTCCCAGGCTGTGCGTCACCAGCACACATGGCTCATTGGACTTGCGGACGGCACGCTCAATCACGTATTTAATGCGCCCGAAGAACTCCGCTCGCACAACATCATCCAGAATCAAGCGAAAATCGTACGGCACTCCATAGAGGTTCTGCTTTTCCTTCCAACCAGCGGCCTTAAAATAATCGACCATGATGCCAAAGTATTTGTAATGGAAATTGCGCTGCAAGATGTCCTGGTACGATTTGGAGAGCAACTCGAATTCTGGCACGATATTGATGATGCCATTCGTGCCAATGGAGTCGTACACACACAGATTTGTGTCGTAATTCTTGAAGCCAATGACATGGTGGGAAGATACGCCGCGCTTTAATTCAACGTACATGTCCCGTTTCCATTTCTCCATGTTGGACTTTGAGAACGGTGCGATGTTCATCCATCTGTTTTCCAAAACCTGCTGGCCGAACAGCGAGCGGTGCCTCTGAGCTTTATGAACCAGCACGCTTCCCCCAAACCCAGGAATGATGACGATGGGTTTCATGCGCCTCCCACTTTGAACATTTAAGGCGTTTCATTCCTCTAAATAACGTAGAGCATGGAGCATCGCCGTCTCTCTTCAGGCACCGCTTCTCAGACAAATGTGCCTCGCTTATCATGGCGGACTTCAATCAAACGCCGCTCTTCACGCGGCGATTCGTTTTCTTGAGTTGGCTCAAGATAACCATGGCCACCATGGCCACCATATCCACCGTAGTGCTGTGGTTGTGTGGCGACGTTGTGTGGCCTACTGTACATATTATTGTTACCACTGCTTACACGCGGTGTAAAATCAAGTAACACGTCTACTTTTCTTGCATTCGCAAGCGCCGCTTTGCCCACCTTGGTTGCTCTGCCCGAAGCCGGCGTTTCCATTGCATTCGCGCTGCCACCATTCGGACGGTGAATCCCAACATAATCTGTCCAAAGCTTCAGCGCCTGTGCCTGGATTGTTTCCAGGAATTGTGTCTCTTGGGGCGTCCAATACACTGTATGATGCGCATTGGGGTGCATCGACCACATCGCACCCCACAACAAACCGATTCGATCCGCGCGCACACTCTTCTTCCATTCCCACATGAACAGCGACCACAAGAGCTGGACGTGTTCGTGTTCTTTGTAGTAGCACAACAGCGCCCCCCATAGGAACCACACCATATCACCGTCTTGTACATCCATGGCGCATGGAAACTCACCCGGTAGGTCCATCACCAATTTTCGGCGTGTAAGATATTCAAGCGCCATCCGACTGTCTTCGAATTGCCCCTCACTCCATAGTCGCGTAAGACCGACCAACAACTTTTGAGCAAATTCATCGTCGCCCCCGCCGTTTTGACGCGCCGTCAATAGGCGTGCGTACGTCCTGCGACCTTTTTCTGTGAGCTCTGCATCCGCCGGGAAATGATGCACGATCTTTGACCGCAGCGTTTGAATTTGCAGTGTGTGCTGTACGCGTCCTTTCAACCTCCGGAACAGGCAACAGAACATCACCGTCAGAATCATCACTTCGGTCGCGTCGAGGTAATCTTGTTGCAATTGCCGGAGCACTTCTTCCGAAATGTGAAGCCAGACCTTCACGTGCTCGGCGCTCATAGATTCGCCAGCCTTTGCAAGCAGCGCAACCCAGGCATTCTGTAGGGCATCCTCATCGGCGTTTAAGAGCAATTTGCAGGTGGCTTCGAGACTCCATTCAATGTCGCATTTGCATACATACTCCATGAACTCCTTCGCCTTCTTACTTGATGCGTTCGAGCTTGTCATGGCCGCCGGCTCAGACCTGGTCGGGTTTCTACTAACTAGGTATCCAAATTTATTCCCATGCAAACGCACCTAAACACAAAAAACAATCTTGTCATAGAGGTAGATCCAAAATGCATCAAGAGCCGCTCCTCACCGAAACGAAGTCTCGCTATGTCCTCTTCCCAGTGCAATATCTGGATATCTTTGAAATGTACAAGAAAGCATCGTCGTCGTATTGGGTAGCGGACGAAATTAATTTCCAACAGGATCTCGTGGATCTCGACAAACTCAATCCGCATGAGAAACATTTCATTAACCACATCCTTGCGTTCTTTGCTGCGAGCGATGGCATTGTGATGGAGAATCTGGCTGCGCGCTTCATGAATGAAATTGCGGTGCCAGAGGCTAAGAATTTCTATGCGTTCCAAATTGCCATGGAGGCAGTGCACAGTGAGACATATTCCCTTCTGATTGATACGTACGCTCGCGACCCGACAGAAAAAGACCGCCTATTCAACGCGGTCGAGCATTTCCCAGCCATCCAAGAAAAGGCGCAATGGGCGGTTGAATGGATCAATGACAAGGACTCCACATTTGCGCAGCGCCTTATTGCGTTTGCCATTGTAGAGGGCATTTTCTTCTCGGCTTCTTTCTGTGCCATTTTCTGGCTGCGCGAGCGTGGTCTCCTTCCCGGCCTGGCGTTTGCCAATCAATTGATTTCGCGCGATGAGGGTCTCCACACGGAATTCGCGTGCCTCCTATACTCCCATATCGCGAACCGCGTGCCGGAATCCAAGGTGCACGAAATGGTTCGTGGTGCAGTGGATATTGAAATGCGTTTTATCACAGAGTCCATTCCGTGCTCGATGATTGGCATGAATTCGGATCTCATGAAGGAGTACATCATGTACATTGCGGATCGCCTGCTTGTGATGCTGGGCTATTCCAAGATGTACAACAAGCAGAATCCGTTCCATTTCATCGAGCTATCCACGATGGAGGGCAAAACCAATTTCTTTGAGAAGCGCGTGAGCGAATATGCAAAAGCAGGCGTCAGCTTCACGCCCGGTCAGTCTGCCGTCCCAGATAAGATTGCCATCAATTTGGACGACGATTTCTAAACCCAAACCCGAACCCCAACCCTCCAAGCCCTGGCCCAAATTTCCGGGCACAGCGCAAATTTGTGTTTTTTGCCTACCGACGGTCAGTCGAAAGAATTGTAACGAATTCGAAGGAAATTGAGAAAAATTGATTGCTCGTCTAAAAATTGATTGGATCAACAACAGACAGCGAACAAGCAAAACCAAGCGCTCGCGATCAAATCGCCTCGGTCTCCCTCGCTCTCCGGCTCTCAAGCTCAGCTCCGGCGCAAAGCTCTCCAGTCGCAATGGCGGCCGCCAAGACGATGCTGGTCGAGGTGATCGCGCGCGCCCCGTCGAACTACAACAAGTTCATGAAGCTGCGCGTGAACGAGCTCAAGGAGAAGTACGAGAACCACAAGGAGCGTTTCTCGGCGGCGGCGCTCGAGTGGAGCAACCTGTCGGAGGAGGAGAAGGCCAAGGCGGTGGAGAAGGCGGAGGCGTACATCGCGACGCTGAACGAGGCTCCGAAGGCGCCCCGCAAGAAGCGCGTCTCGATCGAGAAGGTCGAGGAGCAGAACAAGAAGGCGACGAAGACGACGCGTGGCCCCAGCGTGTACAACCTCTACATCAGCAAGTTCATGAGCGACGAGGCGATGAAGGCCGAGTTCGAGGACCGCAAGGAGCGCTTCAAGGCGGTCATCCAGAAGTACTCGAACCTCTCCGAGGACGATAAGAAGGCGCTGGCGGAGGAGTTCAAGGACGCGCTGAAGAAGCCGGAGGCGGATGCGGAGTCTCCTCGCACGCCGCCGCAGATGTCGGATGACGAGCCGAAGGTGGTGCCGGACGCCCCCAAGAAGCGCGCTGCGAAGGCCAAGAAGACGGAGGCGGCCAAGGCGCCCGAGGCCTCCGAGCACACCGACGACACGGCGCAGCAGCCGAGCGACGCGAGCGACGAGGACGTGAAGCCGAAGGCGAAGCGCGGCCGCAAGGCCAAGACCGTGGTGGAGGAGGCCGCGGCTGTCCCGCTGCCTGAGGAGGACGCCCAGCCGGCCAAGCCGGCGCCGAAGAAGCGCGCGGCCAAGAAGCAGGACGCCTAAACAAAAAACCCAAAAACAAAACAACGCAAAAGCACTTGTAGGGTTAGGGGACAAAAGAGCCAAAAAAATCCAAAAACCAAAAACAAAGCTCTTTTGTCCATGAAGGGCACACCCAGCCCAAAAATTGACGCGCGTCCAAAGTGATATAAGGACGTGAGCGCGAAAATCATTTAAGCGATAGATGGTTGCATGGACACGAGTTGCAGCACCGAAGATGACCTATGGAGGCTCTTGGACGACTTTAATGTCGATCCAAATGCATCGGCTTCCGCCGCCCCCGCCCCAGCCGCCGCCCGTGGCTGCAACATGCCACACATGAACGCGAGCTGGTGTGCACACAAAGCGTGTAAGCAAACTTGTTTTACAAATGAATTGACTTGCGATACCTGTGGCGCGGATACCCTCGTGAATGAAGACGGCCAACACGTCTGCACCACTTGCAACACGGTTCAGGGGCGCATCATTGACAGCGGTGCAGAATGGAGGTACTACGGATCGGAAGACAACCGCGATGAGGATCCGACACGCTGCGGCATGCCTACAAATGCACTGTTGCCCAAGTCGTCTCTTGGATCCATGATTCCGACGCGGCGCGGCGAGAGTCGTGACATGCGACGGATTCGCATGTATCAGCTGTGGAATAGCATGCCGTATTGGGAGCGCACACTGTACCAAATTTTCGAGCAAATGACCAACAATACACTGAATCAGGGAATTCCGCAAAAAGTTCTTGAGGACTCTAAAGTGCTTTACAAAACGGCGAGCGAGAAGAAAATTTCACGTGGCGACAACAAGGATGGCCTCATCGCCAGCTGCTTGTACTTTGCCTGCCTCATGAACAAAGTCCCACGGAGCACCAAAGAAATTGCGCGCATGTTCGACATTGACCCCAACGTCCTGACGAAAGGCAATGCGCGTTTCCAGACGCTGCTCAAGATCAACTTTGAGCCGTCCAATGCATATGACTTCATTTCCCGCTTTGGGTCGCGCCTCAACATGGACTGGAACGACATTCAGCGATGCAAAGAATGGACGAAGCGCATGGATGATATGGAGATCGTGAGTGAAAATGCGCCGACGTCTGTCGCCGCTGGATCGCTCTATTTCTATTGCGTGTGCAACGAAATTGATTTCACGAAAAAACAAATCGCCGACGTATGCGAAGTCAGCGAGGTGACGATTACAAAGTGCTATAAACGCCTGGTGAAGTACAAGGCGGAGATAATTGGGAGCTGAACCATGTAATGAACCGCCGTTTCATTATTTTGTTTTTCTTTTGCGAGCACCCGCTTGTTGAGGTGCTGGCGATTCCACCACGGTCGCAGGAGCAGGAGCAGGCGCCTGCGCAAATGACGCACACGGGAGGCTATGAAAGTACGTTTTCACTTTTCTCACTTTGAAATTATCTTCGAGTTCCGGAGAGTTTCTTATCAGGAGTGTGAACTGACGGATGAGCTCTGCGCGTTCTTGTGCAAATTTTGCTTCCAATTCGCGCATGCATTTGGTCTGTGCGAGTGCGATGACTTTGTCCAACTGGGTTGTCTTTTGATTAATCGTTGATTCGTCAAGTTGCCCGCCGCGCAATGAGCGCGGTACTCGCCCACGAGGCATGTTGGATTCTACAAAGAGGAGAGAAATGTTGCCGTATGTGTAGGATGAGTTCGCAAGAGAGCCCCGAACGTCCAAAACGTGGCACGCCTGCGCGCGAGTACATGCGATCTATTACAACATTCAAGACGCGCTTTCCGAAACACCTCGCAACAAAGTCACAGCTCAAAGCGCATGAGAAAGATCACCCAGACGCCCCCCTACCCCCCGACACACTCTACCTCGCGGACTTGCCATTCCGCGTCCTAAAACTGCGTGCCGCTACCAGTATGCAGCGCTACTACACGTTCATGGGGGACAATGCCTGTGTGGATGTGATGCGCGACCGATGTTCCGACAGCGAGTGGAAACCGCGGTCGACGCGTGGCAAGTCCACCTCCCCACCCCTCTACCTCACACTTGGCGATCCTCTCGAGTTGGGATATGGATTCAACGTGTGCGAATTCACAACAAAAAAGATCACACCACTGCTGCTGTTAGATTATAAGGCGATCTATGCGATGTTGTACATTTGGGTGTATCACAAGGACGTCGCAATCACCTACAAGTTCCCTCACCCCGAGCGCATTCTCACCACGTTTTTTGCGATTCCAAAAGACATCTCTCTCGCAAAAGCAATCCGCTCGATCGTGGATCAGTACGAGCTTGGCCGCGACGCCAACTTGGATACGCCCCGTCGCACGGCCGGGCAGCCCGCACATCCCGCGCAACCGTACGCGAACTCGTGGTTCAAGCACCGATATGGTCTTCCCTCACAGGACGCCAAAACATACAATGATTTCCGAGCGTTCGCAGAAGCGATTGGGGTGCATGGCATCTTGTCGCCTGTGAAAGTGACGCAAGGCACGACCCCCCACACTGGAAAACGCAACGATGGTGGCATCATTCATGAAGAAGTCGTCTTGTTCAATTGCACAAACCTCGAGCTCAACCGCGATTTCTCGCTCGGTGGAGCGGTGGCTCGCACAAAGCAGAAGACGCAGAAAAAATAGAAATGGTTATGTGTCGGAATGCTTCACGAGCGGAATCCCTGGCCACTCACGCAGATGCACCGGTGGCTCGAACACCACGAGCGTTTGCGCCGACGATGGCTGGTGATCCACTTTGTTGATGTCCGCAAGGGTCACCAGCGTCGGATCCTGTTGCCCACCGATCCGTGCATCTTGGAAGAACAAAGGTTTCTCGAGTGCATACACGCGGTAGCGATCCATTACGCGAGCCGTAGGGAGATCCCATATGATATTGCGCGCCGTCGCCGCGCTGATCGTTCGCAGCAGCATGACCAACCAGCGTTTTGAACAAATGACTACGGCGTGTTGGCTCAGCATGTTCAGGATTCGCACAACACCTGGTAAGTCTGTTGGCTCCCAAGAGACACCCATTTGATGCGTTTCTTTGTTGGGATCGGCACCACATTTTGAGATACCTACGTAGACGGCATCGGCGTCCGCCGGGACGTGGAGCATCATGTGCGCTCCAAACTCCGTCCAAGGCGTGATGTTGGCGTCATCTTCGAGTAGTAAGAAAGGCGTGAACGGTTCGCGCAGGAGCATCTGCTCAAAGATCGCCATCAGCGACTTGGCCGCACTCAATATATACCCTTCGCCGTTCAACGCTGGAAAGAGCGCGTAATTCATTCCCAGACCGCTCAGCAGCGCGTTCATGTGTTCAGCCCGTCGCGTATTCGCAGGATTATGCAACACGACGGTAGGAATGGCTTGCAAATCGAGCTCCATAAACAGCTTTTCCAAAATTTGCTTAAGCGTTTTTATTCAGGTTACATGAATGGCGACTTGCACCGTCGTGACGGCGTATTACCCCGTGCCCTCGAAACATGACCATTCGGATTATAGAACATGGATTTCTCGTTTTCTGCCAACGGTGACCACCCCGATGGTCATCTTTACGGACGCAGAAACTGCGCCCATGCTTCAGCGGTTGCGTGGTTCGCATCCAACGGAAGTGATTGTGCAGCCGTTTGAGACTCTGCGCTTTGCATCGCCTCGGTTCTTAAAGTATTGGGAGCGTGATTATGAGCGCGACCACGAACGCCATATCCATACACCGTACGTCTACGTCATCTGGAATGAGAAAACAGCATTCGTCGAGCGTGCCATGAAGCTCGATCCTTTCAAGACGGAGTTTTTCACATGGTGCGACATTGGCATGATGCGCGAGCCGGCCGGACATGAGATTTATGCGAGGTGGCCTTCGCCAGAATCCCTGGCTCCTCTCGACCGTGACCGAGTGTATATGCTAGCCGTGGAGCCCTTTCAGCCCTCCGACATGCACATTCTTCCCAATGGATTGCCCGCTCAATTTAGAGAGAAGAATCGCATCGGCGCAGGTGTAATTCTCGGTTCCAAGAGGGCACTTGAGCAATGGATATCCGCATATTACAACATGGTCGATGCATTTATTGCCGCAGACTACTTTGCAGGCAAGGAACAATCGATCATGAACACCATCGCTATCAAGCACCCTCACCTGGTTCACTTGATACAGCCGATGCCCTACACCCTCAATGGGCAGCCCGGCGACCGCTGGTTCTACATGCTTTGGCACTTCAAGTAAGCTTTGCCGCCGACCACCAACCATGCAGGCCGATTGGCATCGCTGCTGGTGTTTCGATTTCGCACAGCGGCCCCGTGGAAATATCGTTCGCGTCGAAAACGAGAAGCACAGAGTCATGGATACCCGCATTGTACTTGACAACCATCACAAAATCCCCCGCAACGACGGGTTCGCTCATGAACTCGCGTTCTGCGATGAACCAGTACTTTTTGGTGGTCTTGTTATCATGGATGGCAACGAGTCCTTGACGATGGTAAATGCCAACATTTGCAAACAGAGTACCAGCTGCGCTCACGACTGGGAACTCCATGAAGTGGTCGGCAACCGCATCCTGTCGAATGTCGTTGTTCTCCATGTTCCAAGTGATTTCATAGAGCCGACCGCCTTTATCGATTGTATTCCATTCGATGATTTTTGACTCGTACAGGATGTTTTTGAATACGTACGCAGACCCCACTTTCTTGGGTAGACCAGCGAAATGGGTGACCATCCCAGGGAGCACTTCCTTTTGTAGACCGTGGCCGCCGCCATAGTCGCCACCCCCGTCCCCTCCCATGCGCCCGCCCTCTCGCGCTGGCCGTCTTGGGACGGCATGCAAGATGTTATAGGGCTTGCTTGGATTGATACCTATGCTGTTCACGAGCCCGGAGGCTTTGACTTTGTTCCAATCAAAATTGACCGAATGCTCCACGAAGAAGTAGTAGTCATCGCTGACTTGGAAGTCATGCACAAAGTAAAGGGTGTTTGCCACCTCATGACTTGTCGTATGAAGGATTTCAAATTTCTCGTTCAGTTCAAAGAAGGTAATGACTGAGTTCTCTCCTTGATACGAAATGGAGTATAGGACAAGCACGTCGGCGTTGCCACCTCCACATCGGACGACCTTAGGATGCGCGCATACAGCGTCTCCAAACACCCCGAGGCCGCGCAGGAGATTATCCACGAACTGTACACCCGAGCGGATGGGTAGGCCTTCGCGGAAAGGCTGCAGAACGCCACGTGTTTCAAGCGTCTTCGGATCCAGCAGGTAAGGGGGGCCACTTTCGCAAAACACGAGAATGTAGCCACCCCATTCGATGACCGAAGTGTTTGCCGGGTTTTTCACAAAGGGCGTAATGGGGGGCGTCCCAAATGCCCCCATGAAGACGCGCCGACGCAACCGCTCCTCCACTTGACGGTGGTAGGTATTCACAAAACGCGATTGGAACTGTACACCATCGTCGTCGAAACGAAAGGCGCTCACATAACCATCACCATCAAAAGGATGGGCGACAGGAATCCCATATTTATGGAACTCGCCAGGACTTGCCTTGAAGTACGTCCCGCGCAGAGCAGAGGGCAACGCTCCTTTGCGGATGCGGAGATTTACGGGTGCACGAACTTCACTCACATTTTGAAACGATTTGAACCAATCCGAGAGAGCCATCTACAAAACAATTGCCAAACAACTTGCAGCACGTGCTGTGTGTTCTTAATGCATTACAGTAAATTTTTCTTTAATCTTCACTTTGGTGCCTCAGGCCGCCTCCTCGGTCGTTGCCCTCGCCTTTTTCCCGTTGCCGCGCGTCTCCCGAATTTCCGGCACGGTGAGTCCGGCCTTCCGGAAGAGTTCGCGAAGCTGCTCAGGTGTGCAGCCGCGACTCTGCATTTGCTTGTAGTCTTTTGAGTCGATCTTGCATGTGTGTACGGTGTAGTAGAAGTGCTGGCGAATGAACGACACGGGCGTCACATTGCTTGCCTGAACACGGAAGGTGTCGAGCGTCTTGAAGTACAGATCCGTGCGATCGGCGATCGGCAGATCCGTGCGGAACACCTGTAGCTCGTTCTCTGTGTACTTCAAGAAATCAATGGTGGCGTGATACTGCTGTTTCATGCCCTCGTTGCCAATGGCTTTCCAGGGGATGCCGCGCGCCGTCTGCACATCGGCATACATGCGCTTGTACTTGCCGATCCATAGATCCCAAGCGTGCCGGATGCTCTCGAAATGCTCGGGGAATGGCGTCAGGCGTGCAATTGCAGTGCGCTTGCCGGCGGCAGTGTCGGCCGCGGCAACAGCCGGGGTGGCGGTCGCAGTGGTCGCCGTGGCCGCTGCCGGCGTGGTCTTGGGCGCGCGCATAAGTGTGCTCGGCACCACATGCTTCAAGATGTCGGCGTGACCCATTTCTTTGGTCAGATGAATGAAATAGTCGACGCCGACCCCACACGTTGCACATAGCTTCTCAATCTTCGGGAAGATGTTGATAGTGCGCTGGCGCTCCTCGCGCATCCGGAACACAGGATGTCGGCGATTCTGAGGAATGCAATCCGTCGGCAGTGACCATTCGCGGACTGAAATACCAGGATACTTCTCACGAAGCATGTATTTGGTTGCCAGGCTCCGTATGGCGTGTCGAAGGGCAAACGCATTCCACTCTGCGAGAAGCTTGGGATCCCTGAAAATCTCTAGTCCGCTGTACATGACTCGGTCTGGGAACTCGGGACGCAGCCAAACAGTTGCCTCCAGGAAAACGATCTTGATATATCGCAGTACGTTTGCTGCCTTCAAAGCGTTTTGGTGATCCTTACCCTGCTCCTGAAGCTGTTTCGCAAGTTCATGGATGCGATCAAACTGCGGTGCGATCGCGTTCCACAACACGTCCGGAATGTCATGCTTGTCCAGAGTGCCGTGGAACCACCAGGGCGCGTACTCCGCTTCGTGCAACCACATGTTCAGGATGAAGAGCTCCGAACCGCCCATGGCACCCTTTGCGTATACAGAATTCATAGTTGTGGCGTGCTGGAACTTTAGGATGTTTGCGATGGCATCGTGCGCGGCGCTGCTTGCAAGGAGGGCATTCAGCGCCGAGTACCGCGGGCCGTGTGTGATCTTGGTGTGTAGGCGTCCTGGGTTGAGCTGAAAAAGCGTCATCATATATGCATGGTGCCGCTCGTATGGAAATGGTTTTCCTTTCTCGGTCGGAAACATGGGGGTGATCTGGTTCCATTTCTGCGGTTTCTCCGGTGTGTCGGCCAGCTCCGCCGCCAAGCTTGCCTCCATCTTACGGAACATACCGTCTTCCACCTCGGCATGATACACGATATGGTTTGACCATGCCGCCAGTGCATCGTACCTTATATCACTCGCGTGAATGGTATGGAATGTATTCTCTTTGACTCGAGTGCTGCCCGAAGCATCGCAATTTTTTCCAAGGCGCTGGACACTGGAAATGGCGACGCACTCCAGCGGTGTCTCTTTGTTCATATGCATATTCATCGTTAAGGAATTGACGCCACTCAATCGAACATTTTGGCCACGTGCCCCCCAGCGTGAAAGCGTGATGTACATACTCGCACACCGAATATGATCAGCGTCCGACCGCGTAGAAAGTTCGCCGCGCCACAGGGTATCGACGAAGAGCTCTTCGTCGTCGACCACAATGGTTGCTGTGTCCAGCGCGCAATTTGTTGCGCCCTGGTGATCTTCTTTGGCGCGTTCGTTGGCGTCTTGGCGAATCGTCTTCATCCCCGTTTTGCAGGCAAGAGTGCCGATCAGTGACTTACCGTCTTCCAGGTACCCTTGATGATTCATGAGTGGCTGGAAAACCTGGAATACGGCACGTGCGTGCAGGCTCGCTTGCGATGGCGCCACTTGACTCTTCCCTGTACGTGCGTTGATAATCGCGCGGTTGCTTTTTAGGAACTCGGCGTAGTAATCGACGAATTGCTTCATGATGAAGGCGCTGCTCAGTGCCAAATCTTGGTTGTTCTGCTTACGCCATGCCACGTACCGTACCAGGTTGACGTACTGGTTATTCATCTTGTTCTTGTCCCGATAGAGAATCCGCATCCACTCGACGAACAGATTCATGTAGTTCTCGAGGCTGCCAACTTGGCTTGGATCCATGTAGATGGGGAGATCACGCCACCAGCTACAGTAAATGAAAAAGAAAGGACTGAAAATGCTGCACTCTGGTTTGTTGGCTGGATCGTGCCTTTTGACGGGGCGACCCTTGGTTTTCTTCGGCTTGTCAAAAAACTTGGGTGAAACGCGCCATTTGAAGCCGTTTTCGGCAACGATGCTAGCTGCGATGTCCACCGCGACGTGATACTTGTTCAGTCCGAAACCTGTTGCGGTATACGCTCCACAAGTCTCATATGGCAGTGCAGCAAACCCGCGTATCATTTCGCGGTCGTCTTTGCTCAGATGCATCGGGAAGCGCAGCACCACCCGCCGGCCGCGTGCGATGGTATCAAGTTCCTCTGCTGTCGCGACCTCATCGATCCCCCACCCTACTTCCCTCGCCCCCTCCGCCCCCTCCGCCGCCACTTCTTCCACCTCTTCCATTTCGTCCAGCTCCTTCATCTCTTCCATCTCTTCCTCCCCAAGCTCTTGCCTTGCAATCTCCATTTCATCACCAAGGTTATCCTCCTCCTCAATTTCCCGCACGGACGTCAATTCGCTCGCAAAGCGAACCGACCGCTTGGTCATGGCCGCCGCACCGGCAGCAGCGGCCATCTTTATGAATCTTGAAGCCTGTCTTCAGAAGTCGTTGCGGCGCGATAACGATCACGAGTCCTTGCAGTAAGCAATGGTTGCTGGATTCCGGTACAGAGTCCCGGTCAAGTTTTCCTGGACTCACAAAAAGTTTTACACAATTTTTCGCCGATTGCGTTTCGATATGCGCTCTGACTGTGTGTACACAGAATTCATAGTTCTGTGTCGCTGAACTTCAGAAGGTTTGCAATGGCATCAGGATGCGTTGCGGTGCTTAGCCAGATCTGATTCAGTGCCATGTACCTCATGGTATTCGTGATCTTGGTGTTCTTGGTGTTATTGCGATGAGTGTTGAGCTCGTATAGGAATGATTTTCCGGGCTCCGTCTCCCAAAAATCGCCCACCTTGGCCTTTGCATCCCCAATCTCCTCCCACGCCTTCTCTTGTTTATCTTTCACGTCCTTGTACCCCGTGAACTTCTCTAGCTCCGGCATCTCCTCTGTCTCTTCTGTCTCCTCCTTTGTCTCCTTTGTCTCATTCTCCTCAATTTCCCGGTTCGGCATGGCCGCCGCATCGATAGCAGCGGACATCTCGAGGAATCTTGAAGTGTTGCGGCACGATCACGATCACGTGTCTTTGCAGTAAGCAATGGTTGCTGGATTCCGGTACATAGTCCCGGTCAAGTTTTCCTGGACTCACAAAATTTTTTACACAAACTACGCCCGGACACCTACGATAACTTCCGATTGCTCCGCTTCGGTGAGCTTTGTGTCACCCGTATATGCATAGGCGAGCTTCTCTTGGATAAGAACTTCCGCGATCGATGGCCCGCGCACAGCGCCCGTACTTCGGTCATACTCGAGCGGACGGATTTCAGCCATGAGGCGGCCGTACTTGTCCCAATCCATACACCGCACTTCGACCAACGGTCGCACCTTCTCTAGCATGGTCTCGATATCCTTTTTGCTCAGAACGTCGTCTAGACCAATGTTCATTCCAACCAGTTGAAGCACACGGTTGCGCGAGCGGATGGCTTTGGCGCGCAGATCTGCGGCCTTGCTCTTGATTTCGGGTGTGTCGATGCCCGCAATGCGAACCGAAAACCGGTAAATATCATCTACCACCGGCAGGGTAACGGTCATGGTATCTCCATCATACACAGACACGACGACGCCCGGGAGCACCTTGCCCGCAAGTGAAAACGGAGCACAACCGCCACCGCGTTGGCGGACGCGTTCAATCAGATCGGTATCCATGATGCATATTCCTGTTAAGAAATCCCTAATACCTGACACTCATTTCTTGTCCTTTTTCTTCTGCGCGTCCTCGGCCGCTTCTGCCGCTTCTGCCTCTTCTGCCTCTTCTCGCTCGCGTCTGTAACGCCACCAGTTCATGGTGCAGTAGAACATTGTGAAGAGAATGATACCCTTGCCGATGATGTAGGAGCTTGTCTCTGCGACATGCACCCAAGTGGCACGCGGGGCTACATTGCGCTCACGGACTCGTGGGCGCACACAACGTGATACCACATGCACCACGTGCGACACACGCACAACGGGTCGCGACCGGAGAAATTGATGACGTTGTGTCAACATGCTGGTGCAGCAGTCAAGTAGAGATTAAGGCACTGTTGTGCTTAAGCTTCAATGCCCCCGAAGATGTCTTCACACATCATCACCCTATCCATTGGATGCGCCCATCCCGAAATCGGTAAAAACATCGCGGCATTTGACTTCGATGGGACACTTGTTAAAGTGAAAAACACTCGGACAGCTCATCCGTTTCCAAAAAATAAGGACGACTGGGTGTGGTTTACGGCCACGGTTCCAGATCGCCTGCGACGACTACACCAAGACGGTTTCTCTATTATTATATTTACCAACCAAACAAAACTCTTCAAAATTGACATGATTCGCGAAGCGCTCACGTCTCTTGATATTCCGCTGACCGCATTCATTTCCTTCCGGAAGGCAGCCGACAAGCCAAACCCTAAAATGTTCCATGACAATGTCCCCAGTGACTTTGATCCCCAGACTTCTTTCTACGTCGGCGATGCGGCCGGTCGTCCTGGTGACTGGTCGGACATGGATCGCGTATTTGCGGACGCCATCGGAATCCGCTTCCAGACACCAGAGGACTTCTTTGGCCATTGAGGCGTGCACGCACGCTCACAAAATACTCTCCAAGAACCGCAGCGTACTGCGGATACCATAGCCATTCGGTAACTCATCCTTCACATCGTGCGCGAGATCGATGTGCAGCCATGTCTTCACAGATTCGGGCAGGAATTGCTTCAAGAACAGTGCTGCCGTATAGGCGTCACTGCATTCCGTCGGGCTGTTTTTCAGATCAGCTACTTTGCTGTCAAGCACGTGGTCAAAATCCGCCCATGAAGGCATCGCAAGCATGCGTTCTCCGATCGCCTCCGTCATATTCTCAATCTTGCTTCGCAGGCTACCAGGGGACACAAAGAAATATCCCTTGTGGAAGCAATTAATGAAATCGGCATGCTCTGTCAGCGTCGCTAGGTCAATCAGTACGTCTGGCTTATATCGCGCGGCATAGCTCATTGCGTCCGCGAGCAATAACCGGCCTTCTGCGTCCGTGTCTGAAATTTCAACGGTTTTGCCGGAATGGCTCTTGATGATGTCTCCCGGGTGCATCGCCGCGTTCCCAATCGCGTTCTCTGCAAAAGGGAAAACCCCAATAAAATTGACGTCCTTCCACAATCCATTAAGGCAAATGTAGCGCAATACCGCTGCTGCGTAAATGCCACCGACCTTGTCGTATTTCATATCTTTCATGCCTTCGGCGGATTTGAGTGCCAGCCCCCCCGTGTCAAATGTTATGCCTTTTCCTACGAGACACACCGTCTTTGCCGTCATTGCCGATCGTAACGCCTTTCGCTCCACAACAAGCATGCATGGTGCATGACTCGAACTAGCCCCTACGGCGGTAATTAAATTAAGCTTATGGGATCGCAGGTTTCGCAGCGATAACCTGTGTATCGCCACACCTGATACGTCTGCAAACCACTTACAGATAGCCTTACACGTGAATGCCGGTGTTGCTATGTTGGCCGGCTTCATGGATAAAAGCCGTGCGCCGCTTACCATATTGGCGACACCTACAATGTCGCGAATGAGCGGTATGTCGTCGCCCGTATGTGTAACAATGACGGACATGCCATGCAAGCCGTCTAGCACAGCATGCAACACATGTCGCACGATATAGTCGCTTTGTGCCGTGAGCGAGCTTGATAGACAAAGCACAATTTTTCGAATGCCTTTTCCGTCCCACATTTCTCGCGCTGCCGCCAGGTATCCAAGTATAGTACTCAAATCACTCACCATTCTTGTCTTTCGAATACTCAGCGTTGTCCTTCCCGTAATTTCCATTCCATTTTCCCTTCCCCCTTTTCTACCCATTTCCAAATCCAACCCCACGGTCTTGATTGATTCCCTAGTCGCACATTTCGCACTTTTGTAAAGAATGCTCATGAGGACTTGCTTTCCAAACGTTGTCAAGGCCTACATTACACATATACAAAAAGAAGATTCAAATGAAGACACGTGTTAGGGTGCAGCATCGAGCTCACGCGTTGCCATGAGAATGATTTCGGATACAGGGAGGTCAGGGTGCTTGAGCTTGAGGGAAGCAATGAGCTCCTTGCGTTTGGCATTACGATCGTTGACTTCCTTCGGCGCCTTGGCAGCGCGTTTGCCAGCTGGTTTCTTAGCAGGCACAGGTTCCGTCTTCTCTGTCGTCTTCTCGGGCTCAGGTGCGGGTACAACCGTCTCAGTCGCAGGGGGGTCTGCAGCTGCCTTGGCCTTCGGCTTGGGTCCTGGCTTCTTGCGCTCCTTCTTCTCTGGAGCAGGCGCAGGCGCAGCAGGTTCGGCTGCGGCAGGCTCGGCCACCTTCTTTGCCTTGGTTGCTCGAGGCTTCTTAGCTGCAGGTGCCTTTTTCGGGGATTCGCCCTCTGGCTTCGCATCTTCCGGTTCCACGTCCTTCGGCTTCTCCTTCTTCGCATCCTCCGGCGCTGCATTAGGCTGCGCCTTGTGAATCACATCCTTTTCGGTCAGCAGCGGAATGTCCTTCTTCAAAATGGCCAGCGCCACAGATTCGCCTACCACACTCCACTGCTTCACGCCATTCTTGAGAGTGACCATGTAAAGGCGCTTGTCGCGACCTTCCATGAGCGTTCCGACGGATTCAGCGGCCGCACAGTAACCGACACCCTGTGGGGAGCTCTCCTTGCCCGTGTAGGTGTGCCCAGCGCTATTTTTGCATGGCTTCGACGCAGACATTCTCTAATAGATTGTGAAGAGAATAGAGTCAGTCGCCCAATTCAGTTGCACGGCCGATCAATTTTTAGGGACTTGGGCCACGCCCTTATTTTGTGCCCAGAAGGTTAGGGTATCGCTTTCAAAATGATCGCACGCATGATCGCACTTGCCGTGCTGTTCTGCGCAATTATGATTGCGTGGATGGTTCTGATTGTGCTGGCCATCCCGTTCCGCGTCGGTATCAATTACGTGTCCCCTGTCAAATTCCACCGCGCGCTTTGGAACATCCTGTGGAATAAGATCCTGTTGCCGTTGTTTATTCTCATCATCGTGCTTCTCTTCGTCCTCTACCTGGTTTACAAGGCACTGGAGCCCATTTTCATCATTGGAAGCATCATCCAGGCCATGAGCCCATTCGTTGAGATGAGAAATCTCTGCATCATTTCATTCTTTGATAAATTGATCGCACTCATCCCTCGGCTTTTAACAGATCCCATCACTGGGTTGCGCGAATTCAAAGACGCATGTATGTGTGTATTAGTGAAATCGCTTGAAACATTAGGGGATGAGGTTTCCGCATCCTATACGCCCCCTGGACTTTCATATAATGCCTCCTCTGTAAATACCACTGCAAATAACGGTACCAAAAGCTTCACCAAAGCCGAATACGACCAAATCAAGGACGAAGAACTCCAATGCATCCTCGAAAGCACGTCTCCGGTTGCCAATGACGCATCTCAGACGGATCGCCTCCGTGCCAATGCGCAAAACCAGGCGTCCATTCTCAAATGCAAAATGCAATCCATCGCCCAGTCTTTCAAGATTCTGGCACAGGCATCGCGAAATTAATCTGTCACAACTACAGTAGAGCCGACTACCAACCCTTCAAGAATGTCATTCTGGGATCAACTTCAAACGCTGCGGCCGACTGGATTCGAACTGCTGTTCTTTTCCGTATTCGTGATCCTGCTCATCATCTTGTCCGTGATGATCCATTACCATTTCATTCAGAAGCGCGTCCAAAAGGAAAGCCGCTGTCTGCGCGAGCGTCAGAAGTTTGCTGCCGGTGGCGTCTATACGGTACAGGCATACAACCCAATGAACCTACCGCTCTACCGCGTGGAGTATGATTTTACGCGTAAAGAAAACAAGCTATCGTGTGACTGCAAGAAAGGCGAGACCGTCAATACGTTTACGAAGATACCGTATTATGACCTGAAAAATAACGTGAGCAAAAGCCAAGACCAACTCCTGTGCTACTGCGACAAGGCCTACGATGACCCTACTGCGACCACGTACTACAAGGGGCACCCAGGATTGATTCGCTACATGCAGCACAAGGATACATCTTTCTTCTCTGAGGAGGCGCTTCTTGATTAGTGGCTAATAATACCCGCACTTGCAAACGCCTCACGAATGCGCCCCCGCTCTTCCGCTTTGAGGCTGCGCGACGGGTACTGGATCTTGAATTTCAAGAACAGATTCGAGCGGTCGTTCATGCCTTTACCCGGGATGGCATACTTCCGCCCCGGATCAAGGATACCAAAGGTACTTGTATCCACGTTGAAGTGCTCTTTAAAATGCGGCACCAGTATGTTTTTTCCAATCACCGACTCTGCAAAGGTGATGGCGCATTCCATCTCCAGGTCGTTGCCCTGACGCTGGAACACGGCGTCCGGCTGAACGAGCACCTCAATGATGAGATCGCCATTGACTTCGTTCTCGCGGAGAGCCTGCTCACCCAGTCCATCAAAACGCATCATGTGTCCTGTTTCCACAGCGGGGGGAATGTTGAGCTCAATCGTGTGTTCTTTCACAACATTGACTTTTCCGCCACAAGCTTTGCATTCAGTGCGCGGCTTCGCTGCGAGCCCTTTGCCCTGACAGGTGGGGCAAGGCCGCGTGGACATCTGCGTAAAAATGCCCATCCGTTGCATTTCCGTAATTTTTCCGACGCCTTGACATGCATTGCATGCGGTCATGCAGTCTCGGCACGGTGTTTGTAGGGTGACTTTGATGGTTTTCTTCACGCCAAAATACGCATCTTGCAGGGACATTCGCAAAGCATGATGGCGGTCGGGGCATTTCACAGGACCGCTGCGACCGCGTGGGTGACCACCCCCCATGCCCCCCATCCCTCCAAAGAAGTCAAAGGGGAATCCGCCGCCGCCACCACCAAACATGTGCTCAAATATGTTTTGCGCTGAATTCATGTCAAAGCCGCCGTGTCCACCATTCGCCATCGATGCCCATCCTTCGTCGCCGACAGAGTCATACTGACCACGTTTTTCGTCGTCACTGAGCACGCTGTAGGCATTGGAAATTTCTTTAAATTTTTCTGGATCACCACCTTTGTCCGGGTGATGCAGTACCGCAAGTTTTTTGTAGGCCTTTTTCACATCGTCCTTGGAAGCCCCTTTTTGCAGCCCAAGGAGGTCATACAGCTTATGTGTCATGCTTCCTGCCATGCTAACATCATTTAACCGTTTAAGTGAAATTTCCACCTATGAGTAAGGCGTTCAAAGACAAACGTATTTTTTGGATCACGCCAGACTTTTCCAATTATTTTGATGTATTCCGAACGCCGCTTCCATTCTTTCAGGAGCTTTCGGCAAGCTTGGCCGACCTACCTTGCACTTCCTACAAATACCTCATCGCGTATGTTCCCCATTTGATTCATCAAGCGGACTGGATGGACAAGAATGACCTCTTGATCATGTTGGAGTCTGTGTTTCAGCGAGAGATCCTCCTTCTCGACTCGATGCAGCAGCTATCGCAAACGGAATTTGCGCCTTACATACGCACGGACTGTATCTATCTATGCAGGGATATTGAACAAACGGTGTCGTTGCACACCTACTTTGATGTCATTATGCAAGATGCATTGACGCTCCCCAATGAGCTCGCCGACGTAGACTTCAAGGATAAAATCGTCTACGGCAAGTCGTATCTCAACACGCATCTACTACCACACATGTTCCTGTCAAAAATGCAGGATCGCATCCAACAGTTTGGCATGCTGGCGTTTAACAACACGGCGACCCAGGACACATCAGATATCTGTCTCGTCGTGGGAAAGCTTCCGTATGACGTAGAGGATGCGCTGTATGACGTCCTATGTGATTTGATGCATAACGACCGAGTTGCTTGCCTCATTTCATGTAATGATGAGGCGAACTGCGATTATACGTACCTTGTCGATCGTTACGAAGGCGAGTCCAAGTATGTCATGACGTACAATACTCGCTCGAACAGCATTTCCCAGCGATCGTCAAATTTGATATTCAGGAAATTCGCCGCCCTCAATAAGCGAACGACGACGCTCATTCTGTTCGGAACCTTTGAGTTTGAAGAACCCGAGCTGCGCGAACAATGGCAGCAGCGTCTCAAGGAATATCAGAGCATCACCCTGATCGAACCATGGGCGTGGTTATCTATTTATCAAAACACGTCGGCCACACAGCCTTCCGTGACCCTGAACACAAAACAAATAAACCTTAAACAACCTCAACTCCAGACGACATGCCATATCATCGATGTGTTGAAATCATGGAATGACATGGAAGTTACCTTTACCGTGCTTCCAAACGTGGACGATCATCCGCCTTCGGGGGATGTCACCGACGAAGAGGATGGCCGTGATTAGAAGTATTGGAGGCGCTTCCGGTCGATTTCGTCCTTGCGGCGAGCTGCCACTTCGTCCCTTTGCCGAATGCGATATAGGCGTTCTTCCTCTTCTTTTTCTTGTTTCGCCTTTTGCTGCGCTTGAAAGGCCTTCTCTTCCGGCGTCATGGATTCTTGGGTACGCGCAGATCTCGCCGCCTCGAAATCTTCGACACTGCTGAAATCACGCCGTTTTTCAACCGTTCTTGGATCCACCAGTCGCGTATTATTATAGGCGCGCATGTAATCGGTGTACTGCAGACCGCTGCTGCCGACCCCATTGCGGCGCTCGCCATTAGCGGAACCCGTAAAGTCATCCACTTTATCCACGCCAATCTCGGTAAACTGTATGTTCTTTGCCAGCACCATGGGTTCGGGCTCTTTATAAACAACTACCTCTTTAGCAAGGGGGGCTGCTTTTTCAAAGGTCTTGTTGAAGCTCTCGTTCGTAAAACGCTTGAGCGTTCGATCGATCTTAATGTCCTCCCGCGTTTTGCTGGAGGGTGCCATGAGGTGTCCGTAGCCGTGTTTCCCCAGATCCTCGTCTTCGATTTTGTGCTCTTCAAAGAAGCGATTGAACTTGGAATGAAAATCCTCAGAATCGTCGCCAGCTTTGTTCGTCATGAGGGGTGGCGCCAGAAAATCGCGATTCTGTCCGGTGCGCGCAGCTGGATGAGTTGGCTCCATCGTGGTCGCCCCGTAGTACGCCTGGGCATTGGCTTTCAGCACATGGTGGGGTTTGTCCGCCTCGCGCGCTTTCAGCTCCTGCGCGAGGGTTTTGAAGCAGGTGGTCACAGTATTAAAGAGCTGCTCGTTTCCGCCTTTGTCGGGATGCACAAGCTTTGCAATGCGCTTATAGGCATCCTTGAGCTCGTCCCAGGTGTAGTCCTTGCGTACCCCCAGGACTTCGTATGGATCGATGTTGACATTTGAGAGATCCATCTGCGATCCCGGGTTCTGCATCATGGTATCGTAGTACTGACGGTAACTTTGCTGCCCTTTCGTAGATGAATTACCCATATTCATGTCTAAAAAATAAGCCGCTTAAATGCGTGCGCGTGATTCGTGAACCTGCCTCACTTGCCGCGCCCAGATCCTTTGACCTTCATGCTCGCCAGGAAGATCACCAGTAGCAGATAGAACGCGCCGACAATGGTGACGGCCACACTGACCGCCCATGCGAGGACGTGGCAGCTGCCGTAAACCATGCAGTTGACCGAGTAGATGCCGATGAGCGCCGATACGGCCGTTAGCAATATCGTGGTGATGAGCAGAGGCATATTGGTTCTTTGCGCAGCGAGGATGGACAACGTCACCAAGCTGACGACCAGGAGGCCATAACCGACGGTTGCCAATTTGGCTTGATTCGCGATGGGTCCAAGGCGTTCTAGGAATTGCATGATGGTGATAGATCTATATGTAACAGATATTACATTTGGCTTACTCGCATTTTACCCAAAGCGTCTGTACGGAGCCAATCATGCCCATCTTGTCGCAACACACGCGATAATGAACATGGCGATTGAGCTTCATGGTTGGCACGTTGTACTCTGTCGGGCACTTGAATTTGAGCGTCGCTTGCTTTCCACGAACGATGGCGATGCCGGCATTATCAAAGCTGCCGTAAGCGTCCCTCGGGTTCGCTGCGATACCAGCGCCAGGTTGCGCCGCCCAGTACAGAACCTTGCTACCGTCCTCGGCGTCGACGTCGATGGTTGTCGTGACGTCCGCCTCTCTGGGAGTGAGCTCATCTTTGAGGAAGGCACGCGGAACAAAGGTCTGTCCCAAGAATGGCAAGTACACATCTCTTTGGATGAGGAGCCACACACTGGCGGCCACCGTCGCCCCAGCGATCAAGCGCATCATGATGCCGTATTTGGCGCCGAGAAGCGTCATGAGGCCACTTGTGAAACTATAGACGAGGACGAGGATCATCGCGAGCATGTGGATGCGTTGTTTCATTTACTATATCACGCACACTTTTTTTGACCGCGCCACCCGAAACCCACGAGTTAAGGGCATGGGTCATTACTTCCTATAAACGTACCCTCCTACATCATGACCAACACAAACAACCATGGCAAACTATTCGCCATGATTCCTGGATTTGGGCAACCCCACCTCGAAGAAAAACTACGAATCCTAAAAACAAACCTGTGCAAACTCGCGGCCTTCCCGGGCGCGCGCGTCGACGTGACGTTGTGCGTATATGATGATTCGGATGTTGATCCGGTGGTGTCGGCACTGCTCGCCGAATTTGCACCACGCCTTTGCATCCATGTCGTGCGCGAACCGGGGATCGTGGGACAGTTCCTATTGCGCCATGCGCCCCCCGCCAAAACATCCCAATACAACTACGTGATGCTTCTTTTGGACGACGTCGAGCTGCAAGAGGACTGGGATTGGGGCACCGTTCTGCGTCTAAAGAAACAGTTCCACCTGAATATTGTTTCTCCATCGCTTACCCCAAGTTCAAACTACCAATACGAATACATGCGCACCATCCCGTCGAGCCCGTGTTCGCTGAAACTCGCAGCCGCAGCGGAAATGTTCTGCTATTTCATGGATTCCGAGTCTTACGCGGCTTACTACAAGTATCTGGACGCTGCAAACCCTTGGCTGTGGGGTATCGATCTGGTGCTGCACAAGCACGCGGGATTCCACATCGGTCTGTTGAATCATGTCACGATGCATCACCACTATCAATCCACGTGTTACGGCAACTTCCCGGATATTCAACCATACGATTGCTTCCTGAAATACCTCGATCGCTTCCACGAGACACCCCAGACGCTCGCAGAGCTTCCCGCGGCGTATTATTTGATTACCGAAGTTGCACCACCGCGTCACCTGGCCGCGTCGCCACTCAGCAAAGCTTGCCAGGAGCGCAAGGGTGAAGCCGGATACCTGGCCATGCTGCGGAATATCCTAGACACAGGTGAGCGAAAGCTAGGGCGAAATGGATACACCCTCAGTGTGTTTGGAGAGCACCTGGAGTTTGATTTCCGCGATGGCTTCCCCTTGTTGACGACGAAGCGCGTGTTCTGGAAAGGCATTGTGGAAGAACTCCTGTGGTTCCTGAAGGGACACACGGATGCCAAGGAGCTCCAGGCGAAGGGTGTGCACATATGGGATGGCAACAGCACGCGCGAATTTCTGGATCGCAATGGTCTCCACGATTATCCTGAAGGGGTTTGTGGACCCATCTATGGCTTCCAGTGGCGAGCGTTCAATGGCCAGTATCCGACACGTGACGGTGGCGTGGATCAACTGAAATCCGTCTTGGAAGAACTGACGAAGGACTTTGCCAGTCGCCGTGCGCTTTTGTCCGGGTGGAATCCATCTCAAATTCAGGCGATGTGCCTCCCGCCTTGCCATGTGCTGTATCAGTTCACACGAAGTGACATTGGTCTCTGTTGCCACATGTATCAGCGCAGCGCTGACACGTTCTTGGGGGTGCCGTTCAATATCGCTTCCACCGCCCTCCTCACGCTCATCCTCGCAACCGCACTCGGCACGCAGCCACACCGCATCCGAATTTCCTTTGGAGACACGCATATTTATGAGGAGCACGTGGATGTGGTGAAGCAACAGCTCATGCGCGAGCCGTATCCACTGCCAAGCGTCCGTATTACAGCGCCGCCGCCGCCTCCCCCGCCAACCACATCTGACGTTTCATCAGTCCTTCATTGGATCGAATCGCTGACCTTTGATGACTTCACGCTCCAAGACTACAAATGCCACTCGCTCCTCCGTGCGGAAATGAAGGCTTGATCAAATCCTAAAAATACGAATTAAACAATGTGAAGATGGATTCATAAATGGACGACAAACCCAAACCGACATTGGATCAGTTTATTCATGTGTACAATATCGCTCATCTTGTTCCCGAAAACTTTCTTGAGATCCTTCAAGAATCCTTACTCCAATATGCACGTAAGCATCAACGCTCTGAATCAGATGCGCGCTATAGTAAGCATATTTACGAGTTCAAAGATGAAATGGATCCCCGTATTCGGACATGTATGTGGTCTATAACCGAATCCATCACAAAACAATATGCGACAACGTTCAAGGTATCCTGTCGGTCAGGTGAAGCGTACAACCCGATTGGTAATATGTATAACGACGAAGGCTACTTTTTCTATATGTACGAAAAGCATGAATTCTGTGAGATTCATGTTGACCAAAATCGGAAATTTCCACGTGACATATCGTTCATTGTAATGTTGAACGATGATTACGAAGGTGGAGACATCGAGTTTTATTGTGGAGAGCATTTGCTAAAGACCGTCTCTCCCGCTAAAAACCACATTGTTGTCTTTCCTTCCAATTTTTTGTACGCGCATCGAGTCACACCCGTCCGCAATGGTTTACGGTGTGTTCTCGTGTATTGGATACGAATCGGTTAATAAGCAACATGGCTTAAAAATTTGCATGCAAAAAAATGACAGCCAGCTTCCCCACGTGCTTTGTGCAACACAAGTAGCCCACAGAATAAGCAATTGTGCAACACAAAATGCGCCGCTCATACAATGACGATGAAGCCGAGTGGCTCGCGAACAATCAGGAGTTCGCGGAAACAGATGAATGTGATGACGCGCTCGAAGAAGACATTGCGTATGATTACACAGAAGATGAGCAGCCAAAACTGGATGAAGACATTCGGGATCCAACCATCAAGCCACTAGAATGGACGGCCATGAAGTTTGATGAGGACATTTACATGGTCAGTACGGAAGGCCATATTCGCAATACGAAACATGATCTATTTGCCGTCACGGCTGGGTATCGCGTAGAGGGCACACCCTACCGGGAGGTTGTTGTCCGTACACAGGATGCAGCCAATAGGATTTATATTCATGACCTTGTTTGGCGCGCATTTAATGGCGACGTGCCGAGTGGATGGGCAGTGCGTCATAGCGACCTTACCGTTGATTATGAGAATTGCTACAGCAACCACATTGATAATCTCCGCATTGTAAAGCAGCCTGCACCAAATATGTTCTCAGACAATTAGCGGAACCCTAGCCCAAAATTTCCCACATCATTCTAGGTTTAAGCATTATTGATATATGTTTTGTACGTCAGGAAACTCCCTAACCAATTTCGACATGAGTCTCTCCTCTCGTATGTGGTGTGCCAAAAAGCGCAAGCGCGAGCCCGAGCCAGCGCGCATGGACGATGACGAAGATGAGGGAATTCAAATTCCGTTCCCACTTCTTTTCGGCAACAAAATGCAGCAAAACGTGTATTCGACGAATAACCACGTGTTTTTCAATGACAATATCACGTTTGATACGGTCTTCGCGCTGAATCGCGAGCTGCGTGCCGTTGCCCAGCGCATACGCCTCATGACCGCCCTCCAGGGCACGGAGCCGCAGCCAATTTATCTGCATCTTACCACGAACGGTGGCGATATTTATGCAGCCTTCGCCGTCATTGATACCATGAAGCAACTCAAAATGCCCATCTACACTGTGATCGATGGTTTTGTGGCGTCGGCAGGGACTCTCATTTCAACGGCAGGTGACCGTCGCTATGTCAGCAAAAATGCGTACATGCTCATCCACGAGCTCCGCTCGCAATTCTGGGGTAAGATGTCTGAGATCGAGGAGGAGTTCAGCAATCTTCAAAAAATCATGTCGCACATCATCAAACACTACACGGATCACACAAAGATTTCCCGCAAGCAGCTGGACAAGATCCTCGTAAAGGATTCCATTTGGAACGCGACGGAGTGCATCGAGCACGGCATTGCAGATGAGGTCATGGAATAGCGCGCCCGTGTGCGGCTCACGCACGGCTCACAGGCACACCTGTTGACCAAACAGCTCGAACCAATTGCGATGACGCACTTGCTCGTGTAATAGGCATTGAAGTGCAAACACCCCACAATAATTTGGACTGGATGTGAACGGTTGTTCGGGTTCTGTCATGTCTTCTTGCAACTCGAACTCCATGCCATCGCCTCCTACCTTCCACAGCTCTGCACCAATGTCATCATGTGGCGCGGGCATAGACAAATAGTAACCTATATCATTTTTGATCCGCGCCTTGAGCTCTCCATAGGCGCCTTCGTAAGAAGAAACTTCGGCATCGGGAATCCATGCTTGCATTTGCCAGAGGGACACCGGATCCTTGACGATCATGTAGGTGTCCATCCGAAATGTATTCCCCTCGTGAAGCCATTTCATGTAAGCAAAGACTGGATGGAATTTGTTTCTGTGGCGGAAGACGGCATCCATGACATTTGTTCGGACGGTGTCCAATGTCCTTGGATCGCCCACGGCAATGGTGTTTGTGATTTTGAAATAGCGTCCCGTCCAATACAGATGCGGATTTTTCTTCATTTCTTGAATGGAATTTCGAAGACGGTCGATTTCATCTTCGCAATGCTCGACACGCTCGTGCAGCATGATCGCGTAGGCATGCAACGGTGACTCGTAATTCAGCTTTACTTGATCCATATGCGCACATGAGCGTACGTCTTTAGGCGGCTTTTTTATGCGACGCACAATACAGGAGATATACGCTATGCGTACAGCCCTATTTTTGTTCCGTCGCGACCTTCGCGTCGTGGATAATACGTCGCTTCTCGCTGCCATAAGGGACGGCTATCGCATTTTGGGCGCATTCGTCTTTCCACCGGAACAAATCTTGCCCGATAAGAACCCCTATTTCTCCAACGCAGCCGTGCAATTCATGTGCGAGTCCTTAGAGGATTTATCTCGCGAACTAGATCACAAACTGGCGTTCCTTCACACCGATCATATTGACGCGTTGGAGCGAATTTATGCATCCCACCCCTTTGATGCGGTTTACTTCAATGAAGACTACTCTGTGTATGCGCGGAAGCGTGACGCAACCATTCAGGCATGGTGCAAGAAGCGGGACATTCCCTGCGTGACCCACGAGGATTATGGATTGCTACCACTCATGGATGGCCTCCTAGACGCTGCAGAACATCGCCCGTACAAAGTCTTGGCTCAGTTCTACAAGCGCGTTCAAAAAGATCATGAGATTCGGCGTCCCGACACCACACAAGTAAAGGCCGCCTTTGTTGCCATTCGGCACCCACCTGCGAAGAGTCTTTTGCGCATCGCCGAGATTCACAAGTTTTATGTCGCGAATCCTCAAGCCGCCCTCCACGGCGGACGCACTGCAGCAAAGAAACGGCTCGCGCTCCTAGGGGATTTAAAGGATTACAAGGTTGCCCGCGACTTCCCCGCGAAGCAAAAGACGACGCTGCTATCGCCGTATCTCAAGTTTGGCTGTGTGAGCGTTCGCGAGGTGTATTGGGCGATCGCCGAGACCCTTGGTAAGGAACACGCCCTGATTCGTGAACTTGTTTTCCGCGACTTTTATTTGAAAATCTACGCTCTGATTCCTGGCTTGCAGCGAGGAACGGCATTGCACGATGCTCTCGACCGGTCGATCCCGTGGTCATATGACACCAAAGTCTTCCGTGCATGGACGGAAGGCCGCACAGGATTTCCGATCGTGGATGCGGGCATGCGCGAGCTGAACGCTACCGGTCATCAGCACAATCGCATCCGTATGATCTGTAGCTCCGTGCTCACAAAGTATTTTCTGATTGATTGGCGGTGGGGACTCAAGTATTACTACACTCATTTGGTGGACGCGGACATATTTAGCAATACAGCTGGATGGGGCTTTTCGTCCAGCACAGGTCCCGATGCAGTGCCATATTTCCGAGCGCCGTTTAATCCGTTCATCCAGAGTAAAAAGTTTGACCCAGATGCGGAGTACATCAAACGCTGGGTGCCCGAACTGGCCGACGTGAGTGTGGCCAATATTCATAAATGGTTCGACGCAGGTGTTCGAGCGAAAGCCGCGTCCACGTATCCTGCTCCGATCATGGATTATAAAGAAGCTTCAGCGCGTGCTATTTCGGTGTTTAAATCCGCCTTCATCCAATCAAAGAAGTGATGCGCAATTTTTCCGTAATATGTGTAGAGGAATGCCGACCAAACGCCATCGTCTTCACCATATCATTGAAGACTTGCAAAACAAAATGTACGTGAGCGCGAGCCCAAGCACAGCACGAACTTTTGACCAGCCAAAATGCCACCATTTCCATCTCAATTTCTTAAAACGTTTGTCAGACGGCGGTCTTTCCGAGGTGCACCGCGAAGTCCTTGTTTGCAACCAGGCCGAGCGTGAATATCTCACGCAGCGCAGTGCAGTTATCGCACAGCGTTTGCTCGGTGCTTACATGCGCGGCGGAGGTTCCGCTGAGCTGAGTCCTGAAGAACTAAAGAAACTGCTCACAAACCTTTTTGGCTTCGAAATCAAAAATCCTGATCCAAGCGCAGATGCACGTCAGGGCAACGTATTGGGCAAGGCTTAAGGGTGTCTCCTTTTTCTCTATTCATCTTGTAGATGTCGATCCAGATCGGTACGGGAAACCTCACAACCGCTCAGACCTTCAATGAGAAGCTGCGGTTGTACTCTCGGAACGACTCGCCTATCATCGACATGGACTCGAGCACATGCAATGTCATCGCGCGCTATGGCCAATACTATATGGGGCAAAGCAATACCTCCAATGCGGCATCTTTCGTCATGAGATCCAATAACGCTCTGTTAATGACCATGAATAACCAGAACACGTCGATCCTGACCGCTGCCGCCCAGTTCAGCGGAACCGTCAGCGCGAGCAACATGGTGAGTGAGAACAACATTCTTTCGAGGGGTCTTGTTGACAGCAAAACATTGCTTACGCGCCAGCTCGAGGTCTACGCCGACAGCGATACGCATCCTGAAAGCAACGTCTTCTTGATTTCGAGCGACACGTATAACCTATGGGCAACCGATGCCTCGGCGAATACAACCATCATTGGAAACGTAGGAATCGGAACCTTCCCCCTAGCTGCCCTGCACGTGGCTGAAGACGCGCGTTTTGATAGTAATTTGCGTACATCCAATCTGTTTACGAATTCCGTTGTGTCGGCACGGCACCCAGATCTCGCTATTCAGTTCGACAGTGACCGCATCATCCTCACAGGCGATACATTCATCCGAGGTGGTTTTGATGCCGAGAAGGTAGATTTTGCAACCTTCGTAACCAGTAACCTATCGCTGAGTTATTATGAGCAATCGAATCTGGAAGGTGCAAAGCCCAGTTTCAAAATGTTCCACCGCAGCACGGACACCCGCTTCACCGAAAACGTGATGGAGATCGATGTGGAATATCACGAAGACCCGTCGTTGCTGCATCCTACGCTATACATAAACCCTGACGGCCTTGTTGGCATTGGCACCCGCATGCCTACGCATCAACTGCATGTAGAGCTTCAAGACTTGCAACGCGAATCGGCGTATGGTGTGTTTGTCGCCAAGAATGCGGCTCATCCTGGAGGGGTGGTCGCGATGGACTGTAACATCCATATCGGCATTGGGACGACCCTTCCGAAGACTCCGCTTCATATTTGGTCAACCCCCGAAACTGTGCCCTCAAATGACACCGTCATGCTGTTTGAATCTACAGACGTATCTCGGGACGTGATCTTGCTCATGTCCGCATGCAATGGCGAAGAGAACTTGAAACTGCGATCCGATGGCTATATTGAAGCATCCGCTGTTAAGTCAAAGGTCGCACATTTGGATGTGATTACACCGGCTACAACCCCAGCCATTTCGTTTAGTTCAAATATTGTAACGGATATTGCTGTGCTGAATGCCTCCAACATTAATGTTGAAATTGTAAAGGGTATGAATGGTGTGTTCCAGAATCTTACAGCCTTGAATGTGAACTATACGCTTCCTGGATTCAATCTCGGCGCGGATCAAATCCAAATTACGCAACAAATTAAAAAATTCATCGTGTCGTCGGAGTGCGCCTTGTTTGACAATTCAGCCAACGCGCTTGCCGCCGCGGCGAATCAGCGGGCGGACATTCCGGCTGCAGGCAAGGTGCGTATCATCGTCGACGAACCAATGACAACACCGTCTAGTTATAATGTTGAGTATGCACGCGGTCTGGTGATTGATGGATCCTACAATGACATTGAACCAGGTAATGATAATTACAATAAATCGGTGGCCCTCTCTCTTATAACGACCGATCGTGGAGTCGCGATGGTTGAAATGCTGAGTACAACAGCGATTCTCGATCCGGCTAGATACAATGAAATTGGAGAAATTGGATATTACAATTTCGAAGGCTCGCCATCGATTTACTTAGGATTTAGGTCTCCACCCGACATCTTTAAAAAGCCCCTGGTCATCAACAATAATGGTGCGAGAACGACGTTGAGTGTAAACGCGCGCATGCTCGTGAACTTGGATGCAGCAGCAAACATTGACAATTTTGCGCCAGCTGGAACATCCATGTATGTGAACGGCAAGACGATCTTTGGAAATGTGAACGAAGATATCATTGTGACGATTGATAGCGATATTACCAGCAATGTTGGAATTCACACGACCACGCCATCCCACACGCTCCACGTCGTCGGAGATGTCCGCATTTCCAATCGCCTCATTCTTGATCCAGGATCGGTCGCGACCTTTGGAGGCATCATTGACGACGAAACCCGCTTTGACTCAAATGTGTACGTAAACGGACGCATTTACAGCAATGGACATGTATCGACCACATCCGATCGCGAACTCAAAATCAATCTGGAGAGAATCCCTGAGCCTCTTGAGAAGATTCAAAAGATTAGCGGCTATACTTACAACCGCATCGACCGTGGTGGTGAACGCGAAACTGGCTTAGTTGCTCAAGAGGTGCAAGATATTCTCCCAGAAGTCGTTTTCAAAGATGATGCGAGCAACTTTTTGTCGATCGCGTATGGATCCATGGCCGGTCTCTTCGTCGAAAGCATAAAAGCTCTTACCGAAAAGGTAGAAGCCCTCCAAAAAGAAGTGGCGGTGCTCAAGGCCGCTCAATCTGCAGCGCCATCATAGCGTTCGTAGAATAACATGTAGGCGTTACGATTGCGCTGCATACCCGCGGCAACGTCTTCACGCGATACTTTTTGCACATGGTCGTCATCAAAAAGATACCATGCCTCCTCAGTCGCGCCCCCTCCCCCATCCTTTGATAGAGCGCAACGGCACAGCGCTACGTAGTGGCCGCCATGGATGCCGCCGTAATGAAGGCCGATCGCACGGAGGCGATATCTTTTGTTTTTCTCATAAGCGATCTCTGTACCCACCTGTATGGTAAAATCATCTGGAATGGCCAAAGGCGTCTTGATGTGGTAGCTATGGCCATTGTCACGGTATCCAAAGCGCTTGATATGGATCGCAAGAACATCGGACGCCGTCCAAAAGCGCGCCAGCTTTTCGCTGCTTCGCTTCTCTTTGCAATGGTCGCACGTCCATTCGTCAATACTCTCTGTCTTGAAGTAATCGAAGAAACAGTCGTTGAGGGTCACGGGCTCTTCTTGGGCACGAATGGGTACGGAAATACTGGTGAATGGTTCGAGGTTGTGGCATGTATACTTGCATGTGAGGCACTGCATCTGACCGATCAGGAGTCCATGCGTTACGAGTGACCAAAGTGGATCGGAGCGTCCTACGGCTGTCACCCAAGCACCATTCGCCTTGTCGATCATGGGCGCCATTTGGTACCTGCGTTCCGCTGTCTCGAAAAACATACTTGGGTACCCTTGTGGGCTGGCACCCTCTCCCATACTGCCTTTAAGTTCTTCTGTGAGGCGATCTATCAGAAGCGTCCAGACTTCGTTCAAGTCCCATTGCTCGCCGGGCTGCAGTAGGCCTTTTGCAGCAACCACGAGGCTGCGTAAGAACGCTCTGGGCTTGAGTGCACGCTCGCCAGTGGTATGCATTTCTTTGAACAACTCCCGTAATGGTTGCCAGAGCGCCGTCGTGCGAGGCAGAGCACTCGTTTCTGCACGGTCTGCACCCGTGTGAATGAATTCAAAAAGCGCAGGTGTGTGGAACATGCATTGGATGAGTGTATTTGCACAACAGGTGCTTCCAACGTTGTATAATCCCGTGGGTGGCATGCTCCATGCATCCATTTGTCGCGGATCCGTTAAATGCCTCATGTGAAATTCAGGAACTTCAAAATATTGTCTGCTTTCTTGGCGCCCAGAAGGGGAATCTCGCACAAAAGGGCTTGCCGACCCTTGTCCGTCTCTGCGCGGTCAAGCGCTTCGAACAGAGACCGAAAGGTTGGATAACGATCCACAATCGCGATTGCGATCTTTTGACTAATCAACGGTATCTGACACAGCTGCAGCGTGTAACAAGTTCGCGGATCAATATTGCTGATTTTGCACGCCTTTGCTTTGACGTGCTCCACATAGGTACTACCCGTGCCTTCCCCAGCTCCCCCGCCAGACCCCGCGTCCTGCGATGCACTCGCACCCGTAAACTTGTCAGGGTGCGCGGCGACTTTTGCACAGACGAGTGCCAACCACTTGGCGGTATCTTGCACATTCTTGGTGAAATAAAAGTGCATGCCGTCCCGGTACATGGTGTGAATGACTGCGCTTGTAATGGCGCTTGCCCGAATCCCAAAGAAGGTTTCATTTGGATCATCCAACGACGGCATCCCTTCGACAACGTAGCAAATGTTCTTGGGCACGTAATGAGCCAACAAGCGCGCCTTCTGTTCTCGGTAGCGTCCGTCCTTGATAGATGCGACGAGATCCGCGACCGTTTTCCTTTCGAAAACGAGTTCCACGGAGGGCTGCGCCGCGTCGGCAGGCGTGTAAGTAATCACGGCATCCCCAATATGCAGCTGCACGGAGCGCACTTCAACCGCATTCGACAGACCAAACGCGTGCTTCTCCAGCGCGTCCAGGAGGCCTGTCTCTCGGCCATCCACCTGAAGAACAACAGTCATGAAAACAGAAAAACACTTCTTTTTAACATATTAGAGTGCTGAAGCGCAGATGCCAACGCCAACGCCTGTGCCACCGCCGCCGCCACCGTCACGGCCACGCGCCAACGGCGACCGCGTCCAACCCAGCCGCTGGGTTCCGACCAACAAGGTGGCCTTCCAGAACTGGATGTACGACACGTTTCATCCGGGCAAGTACGCCCAGGATGAAGAATACAGCTGCACCAACACTTCGAAAAAGATGTCCCTATTTTCGCATCAAAAGATCGTGCGGGACTACCTGCAGACGAGCAGTCCCTATCGCGGTGTGCTGTTGTTCCACGGTCTCGGTGTCGGCAAAACATGCGCGTCCATTGCAGCGGCCGAAGACTTCATTAGCCAATACCGCAAGGTGTTTGTCCTACTCCCAGCGTCGCTCGAGACCAATTATCTCAAAGACATCATGAACTGTTCGCGCGTGGGTCTGAACCGCCGCAAGCAATGGGTTAGGGTCACATTGAATGCGACTACAGAACCCGCCGACCGCGATCTTTTAACGCGCCTTACTAGATACTTCCGATACTCCTCTGAGTTTATAAAAAAGCAGACCTCCGCCGCCGGCGTCACGTCCTTATGGATTCCTAATATCCCAGCGGGGATCACTCTACCGGAAACTCAGCTTGACCGCAAACCGCTCAACGAGCGCACCAAAGCCGAAAAAGCAAAGATCAAAGAGACGCTTGACTTCATGATCAACCACCGTTACACGTTTGTCGCGTACAACGGCATTACAAAGGCAATGCTTGCGAAAATGCCCGCCAATTACTTTGACAACTCCTTTGTGGTCATTGATGAAGCCCATACATTCATCAGCCAGTCGACGCATGTGAAAACACTCAAACACCAGCTGTACATGAAATTGTTGAATGCTAAAAATACCAAGTTCATTCTCTTGACAGGTACGCCGATCATCAACGATCCATTCGAGTTGGCGTTTTCGCTGAACTTGATCCGCGGTCCGATCACGCGTTATGTGTTCCCTCTGGGCAAGGATGGCGCGGACGTCCCAACAGTGGAAGCCGTTCGGGAAGAGCTCAAAAGAGCCGGTTTGTCTGCTTTCGTGGATTACCTACATGTCCACGTGGACGAGCGCTGCATCGAACTTACCTTCACACCGCGTGGGATGGAGTACGTCGATCCGGATACCCCAGTGCAGCTGAAAGCTTCCTTGGAGGCTTGGAAGGGTGCCACAGCACCAGATGCACGCGTTCAAAAACTCATCCAAGCGGCTTTCCAGACCGAAAGCCCCAAGGTGTTCCGAAACGAATCCGCGTACCCCATGGAACGCAAGGCCTTCTACCAAATGTTCATTGATGAATCCAACGAGCGCCCACGGCTCATCAACGAGGATTTGTTTATGCGACGTGCGATGGGCTTGGTGAGTTTCTACAAGACCAATGACATCAATATCTTCCCTGAGAAGCTACCGGTCGAAATCCACCAGGTTCCGCTCACGGACTACCAATTTGAAAAATACGTGGAATACCGCGGTCGTGAGCGCCAGCTCTCGCGGCGGGCGGCCATGAATCCACTGAAGGCGGTCAGCAGTGTGTATCGCGCATACACGCGCATGGCGTCCAACTTTGTGTTCCCCAAAGCCATTCCACGCGCCTTCCCTCATGACATACGACTCTTGCGCAAGGACGAAATCGATGTGGAATTCGAAGACGCCCGTGACCAATATGACATTGATGTGGACGAAAAAGACGCCAAGCGCAAGATTGCCGATACCAAGTACAAGGAATCGCTGGCTGCACTTCTTCCAGCGCTCGCCGCCGCTGGTGATCAATATCTCACTCCGACGGAGTTAGAGACGATGTACAGCCCAAAGATGGCGGCGCTCTTGAAGCACCTGCGCACCAATCAGGGCAAATCCCTCGTTTATTCGCAATTTAACAACGTCGAAGGCCTCGGAGTCCTCAAACTGATCTTGAAACAAAATGGTTGGCAGGAGATCGAGCTTGAGACATCCGCCGGCGGCTGGCGCATCAAGAATGCGGAGACGGTGCTCAGTCCAATGTTCGATGGTAAGCGTTTTATTGCCTTCAACCCGAACCGCGACATCACGGATATTCTGATCAACATGATGAATGGAAAGACGCAGCTTCTGCCAGAGTCTATTCGAGATAGCCTCGGCGCAGCAGGATATAGGACACGCGAAGACAATTTCAGCGGCAAGTGGGTGTCGTGTCTCTTGATTTCTCAATCGGGTGCAGAGGGTATCAACCTCCAACACGTCCGCAATGTCTACATTCTAGAGCCGTTCTGGAACCAAGTGCGTATTGACCAAGTGATCGGCCGCGCCATCCGCACCTGCAGCCATGCGGATCTTCCGCCGGCGGAGCGTAATGTTAAAGTGGTCATGTTTGTTGCGGCATTCACAGAGGATCAGAAGAAACGGGACATGTCAATCAGCCGTTTGGACAAAGGCTACACTTCGGATCAGTACATTTTGATGATGTCGCTGAATAAAAATGCCATCATCAATGCATTCTTGAATGCTTTGATGCGCGCTTCCATTGATTGCCTCAACAATGCACAGCGCTCAAAGATCATGAAGGATTACGATCAATCGTGCTACGCCTTCCCCATCAATGCTCCACCGACAGCACATGGGTTTACGCCATCACTCATCTATGACCACAAGACTGTGGATTCCATTTCGCAGCGCCTCATTCAGAAGAAAACCGTGCAGGGCAAAGTGGTGCGCTACAAGGGTAAAAAGTATATCCGCGTCGACGACCCGGCGTTGCCGAACACCGCAAGCACCCCCGTTGCCCCTACCGCAACGCTGTATGATTACAATGCGTACGTGAATGCGGGTGTGCTGGTGCGTGCATCGATCTAGTTCGGTTCATTGCAACGGAGCCTACATAGACTCCGTGCTCCTGCCTTCGTGCACCTCGGGCCCGGGGACCCTCCTTATTGCCCCATTACATTCATGCTGCACGTGCACTTTGTTTTTCTTCAAGATACGATACATGATATCCACGATCGGCTCCCACGGATAATGCGTGAGAATATGTTTGCGAGCCGCGTTCCCATGCTTCAGAACCAGCTTGGGGTTTGTATAATACTTCCAAATGGCATCGGCAACATCCGTTGGGTCGCACACCTCTGCGACACCACCGATCCCGTCACGCTGTTTATCGATGTGATACCGCCATTTGGCTGGCACGAGCGTAGAATTGACACCGTCGATGAGGAACTCCTTAAAGCCGCCAATGTTGGGGGCGACCTGTGGGCAGCCGATGGCAGCATGTTCAAATTGGCACAGGCCGAACCCTTCGCCTTCACATGTATTCAGACCAATATCGCATGCATTATAGAGGAGATTGATATCCATATCGCTCAATTGTTGTGCGTTCGCAAGTGGTAGCAGGAATTGTTTGCCGACTTCCGTATTCACACCGAGGCGTTTCAGTTCATATTCATACACTTCCATAAGATCCCAGAATCCGTTCATAGCTGTGCCGACCAGCAGGCGAATGGGTCGCCTGCCAGCGCCATCTGCGCCCCCCGCAGCCCCATTCGCTTCTGCATCCAGGTACTTCTTGACGACTTGTGCGAACGCGATGATGGTAAGATCCCAGCGCTTGCGGGGCTGATTGCGGTTCAGGTTCAGAACAATGAATGCATTCTGTGGAAGCGAGTGATAAACACGCGCAACCTTTCGAGCGACCGGGAAGTAGAGCTTGCTGTCAAAGCCATGTGGGAAGAAGTACGTAGGGATGCTGTCTTTGAGGCCGAGGCTGCGCACGACGCCCTGCCAATATGGGGTGAATGCAATGACCCCATCAAAGTAGGTGTTTAGGATGTCCAAGTAGGCGCGCTTCTGATAGGGATACACCTGATCCATGTAGCTGAGGAGCTTGAATTGGCGGCGCTCTTCAGGGGTGAGCGTTTCGACAATGTTTTGAGTGAGACTCGAGGTGATCACCATATCATTGAAGATCACCACGATATCTTGCGGGTTGGCACGCAGGTAGGCGCCAATCTCTTTCTCGCCAAAGCCATGACGCTTGGGCTCTTCGTGGGCAAGCGCATCATGCAGCATCACACTTGATGGGATGTCGTTGCGCGCCTGCGAGCCTGCGGTTTGTTTATAATTTTGGAAGCCATAGATCGTGAGTGCGAGGTCATCTTTTCTGCCGAGGTATTTGGAGATGTAATACATGACTCGGCTGTAACCATTGGACTGGCCAATCGGGTATGTCCCACATAGGAGGACGCGCAACTTCCCCGAAGGTGCCGGCCGCGTCGCCGTGACTGCAGCCGTCGCTGCTGCTGTTGGCACTGCCGCCGCTTTTTCTCCAAATTCACGCACCGTGATTGTGTCGATCAGACCATTTTCAATTCTCGCCTCATTCTTAGGCGCATCTGTCGGGCGCACATTCGCTCCTCCCCCGAGGTGATCTCCCTGCTTGAGAAAATCGAATGCATTCATTGCACAGATTGAATAACAAAAAGAACAATTGCTTAAACGGGCGCCGCCCCTCTCACATGCGATCTTTCATGTACTTTTGGAAGAGATTGCGCTCGTAAGAAGGCTCGACCACCTCCGCGCGGAACAATAGATGTGCATCGTTCTCTTCGATCATTTGTGTGGCAATTGCGATGCCTGTCGCGTGCGAGAAGGGATAGCTCAGGAACTCTTGGAGGTCTTCCTGCTCAATCATCCAATCAAACTGCAGGCTGTCTCGCTTTTCAATTCTTAGAATGGCTTGGTCATCCACAAAAATTTCGGACGTCTGTGTTTGGATCCCCAATGACTCAAGCCCTGATCGCACTTCCTTGGTGATGTCTTTCGCGTCGTATTCCATAAGGCGCACTTCCGAGTTGAATGTGATTTTCCGACTCACCAAAGTCACATCCGTCGGGCGTACAAAACCAACCATGTACGGCTTCTGCTTATAGCGGAAACCAAAGGTTGCTTTGCGATCTGCCGATCTTAGTACATGCATGTGGTTTGGAAACATTCTTGCGCTCTGCCTCCTATTGTACTCTGTGTGAACATCTTTAAACGGTCTGCCCATAATACAACAGTGCAGCCTTGGCGGCGTTGTTCTCAGCATCCTTCTTGGAGGCACCGGATGCCCGGCCAAGGATCGCCTGATTCTTGTCTTTGACGCAGTAGGTGAATTCTTTTTGACCTGCCATATGATGGACGCTGACTTCAAAGAACCGTGGGCTATCTTGGTACGTGTGTTGCATATACCGGACGAGCATGTCCTTGTAATTCGTGCGACTGTGAACAAGCTCCGCAAAGTCGAGGTATTTCTCAAGGATGGTGATGATCCAAAGCTCAGCCATATGGTAGCCAGCGCCGGTCATGAACTCGATGACCCCCGCCTCGCGTATGCGAGCAGGTGGCTCCATGGTATCCTCCTCCCCCTGGAAATCCATGGCGATGGCTCCGATGAAGGCCTCGAACATGTCTTCCATGATCTTGTAATTTGTCCGACCCCCGATGTCCTCAATCTGCTTGGAGAGGATGGCAAACTTTGAGAGACCGATCTTGTCCGCAAGGAAGCCCAGCATCTTTCCATTTACGATTTTGGTGCGCATTTTGGACAGGAAACCTTCCGGCTGATCTGGATATCGCTCATAGAGGTAGCGCGCGACGACCATGCCGAGAATGGCATCCCCGAGAAATTCCAGGCGTTCGTACGACATTTCCTGTAGCGGGAGACATGACGGTGGACAGCGTTCGTTCCCAGTCTCAAAATCCGCGTTTTTCATGGTGCAGTAAGACCGGTGCACAAAGGCATTTCGGTACAGATTGAGATTATGAAACTGGACGTCCCGAAGACCATTTGCGTCAAACAGCTTCTTCAAATCGGCGGCACCCAACAGGACATTCTTTGGATTGTAGGGCAGTTCGCTCTCAGGGACTTCTTGTGTTTTGTTGTGAATGGTGTGGATCCGATTCATACTCATTTTGGAAAAATAACTAACGCAATGTAATGCACTGTGTGTATCTGGTTAAATGGAGATGACACCACGCGCTCAATTTTTGAGGTTTTTGGCGAAAGCCCAAATGGCATCTGCCGTGCGCTCGCCCTCATATTCAATTTCCTTTCCGTTCACGTGGATGCGAATGGTCGGGAAACCATCAACCTTGGCCTTCTCGACCTCTTCGCGGTCGTCATCCACGGTGAATTTCTGGGTCACGACACCCTCGTCTGCAACGCGCGCCACGAGCTTTTCCCACTCGGGTTGGAACTTCTTGCAGTGGGGGCATGAGTTCATCGAGTAGAAAATGATGCGCATGGGCTCGCCACCACTAAAGCGCTCTTTCAGTCCAGGGAACAGGTATGCGAAAAAGGATTTCTCGCCGCCGAGCACGTTGGTGAGGTACAGGATAATCATCAGGCACAGTACCAGAATCCCAATCAGCATAAGCGCTTGAAGTGTGGATGTCTTATCAATCTTGAACGCCATCTATTTCTAATCTTATAGCTCGATAAAAATACCAAACCTAACTCAAAAGATACAGTGCGCGATATTTGAGCGACGTGGGTGTATAGCCGCGTGTATGCAATCGGGTCATTTGTGAATAGACTTCTCGCGAAATGTTCACATCCACGTCGAAGAACACGATAAAGTCATGTGATTCCGCGACGGCGGGAAGTTGTTGGTGGTCGCGCAAGAATCGGTAGCACGGATAAGACATAATCAGCACACGCGTCGCTCTTGAGCAAAACTCCCGTAGGTGGTCGTGGTAGCCTCGGGTATCAAACAAGCGCTCTTCTAGAAGGATGCTTACATTGTGGTCATCTTGAGTCAGGTGTTCGCCGAGGACATGGCTATCTCTATCGGAAGCCGTGATGATGACCGTGCGTTCGACATCGACGCTTTGGTAAACATGCAAAAGCACCCTCAGGTACATATCATTGTCCTCGTCATAACCTTCGCCTCTCGGAAGATATTCTCCGGACGGTATTGTTTCATATCGACATAAAACCATAGCGTCGCGCGTCTGGATATAAAGCTATTTCTATCCTATAAATTAAGTTGTTCTCTTATATGGATGACTTTCAAGCTCCGTCAAGCTGCACGGTGATCCCTTTGGACGTCTTCCTCCAAGCAAGGGCCGCATTTGCAGGCGCCAAGTCCAAAGTTGTTCAGCAGTTTCGGTCAGCCTATGACGAGCTACGGGCGAAGCATTCATGTCTCACTGCAGCAGCAAATGCGAAATTCCAGCATCCAGTGAAATCCAACCATAACGCATCGTCGACTCATTCGCGCCGTACGATGGAGCAGCGCCCGCGCATCGGGGTGCGTGAGCTTTCCCGCGAGGACATGGTGTGCAAAGACATCCTCAGCCACCTCAACAAACTATCCAAAACAAATGTTGAGTCCATCATCCGATCGCTGCGCACTTCCTTTTACATCGACTATCTACAGCACTACATTTCCATCACCTGGGACATGATGTATAAGCAGCCAGATTTCCAGCCACTGTTTGTCATGGTACTCAACAACGTCCGTGCACTTCTGGTGTCACCCACCAGTCTCTCAGAATTTGATGCGCTTTTGACGAACAATTGCTGCACGTTCCTGGACGATCAGGGCTGGATTCCTCCACCGAGCATCCTTTGCCATACAGCGGAATATGACGATTTTTGCGATTACGTCAAATGGAAGAAGAAGTCGCAGGGGACGCTGAGAGCCGTATTGGCGTTGATGACCAGCCATTTGGTCGAGCCAAGATTCGAGCATGTCTTTGAGCGCATCAGCGACAGCTTGCAGGCGAGTGCGGGTTCGCCGGATGTCGATCTGCGCGTATTAGAATGCATATTGGACGCGCTGCTCATTTGTGTTCGCACGAGCAAATGCATTGACGTCAGCGATGAATGGCTAAGCCAATGGGTGGAGAAGAGCCAAGTCTGGCCCAAGAATGCCAAATTTAAAATGCTGGATTTGAAAGAGAGCCTGAGAGCCTAGTGGTTCATACTCGTTTTTGCCTTCGCGAGCAGTAATTGTAAATACACGCGAACACCTTTGCGAAAAACTGACCGCAAAATACTTGTCAGGATAATTTAGCCGCAATGGATCACAAACAGTACATCATCGAAGCGCTGGACGTTCTGCGGAAAAAGGAGACGCAGGACAAGAATGTATTCAAGGCACGCGCGTACGCCAAGGTGATCTCGGAGCTGCGTGCCTATGAGGGGGCGGTTCGCGAGATGAGCGACATCGCGAACATTCCAGGGGTGGGTGCGAGCATTCGCGACAAGATAAAAGAAATCTTGGAGACGGGTCAGCTGAAGGCGGCCGAGGTTGTCAAGGCCGACGTGACGGTCAATATCCGCGAGGCGCTGCTGAAGATCTACGGCGTCGGCCCCGTGAAGGCAGCAGCGCTTATCACCGACCACCACGTGAAGAGCATCGCCCACCTTCGCGAGCTGTACGCGAGCGACCCGAGCATTCTGAACGATAAACAGGCGGTTGGACTGAAGTATTACGAGGATATTAACGCACGCATCCCGCGCACGGAAATGGAGAGCCACAAGACCCTGTTGATGAAGGCGATCCGCGCTGCGCACCCCGAGTTCGTGGCGGAAATTGTCGGCAGCTATCGCCGCGGCGCCACTGACAGTGGAGACATTGACATGCTGGTGACCCTCCCAGACTCGGTGGGGGAGAGCCAGAAGAAAGCCGCATTCAACAATTTGGTGACGCGTCTGACAGCGGATGGCTATCTGGTCGAGGCGCTCGCGAAGGGACCTACCAAGTTCATGGGTATCTGCAAATTGCAGGAGCCGAACGCCGCCGGCCGGCGCCTAGACATCCTCATGACGGGCGCGCATGAGTATCCGTATGCGGTGCTGTATTTCACGGGCTCTGACAAGTTCAACATGGCCATGCGCAAGCATGCGTTGGGTATGGGCTACACCATGAACGAGCACACGATGAAGCCGACCAGCGACGCTGCGCAGCCGCCTGTGATGCATACTGAAAAGGACATTTTCGACTTTCTGAAGTTGGCTTACGTGGCGCCGGAACACCGTTCGGACGGAAAAGCGGTGCGCGAGAAAAATATTCTCTGAGCTATGAATAGAACCTTATTTTGTCAATTGCCCGAAATGGAGTACGGTTATGTTCTCCAAGTCATCCTGAATGTCATCTTCATCTCTCTGTACGGCCTAACGTACACTTACATCGACAAACTTGAGAAGATTGGCTGTGAGTGCTCGAGCCACAAGTACCGCGACTTCATCAAGTTCTTCCCGCTGGCCGCGATCGCCTACATCGTCCTGTTCAACTTCTTCTCGCCCAAGGCGGTGTTTGAGAAGCTGGGTGAGGCGGGTCTATGGCTGATGGGTGCCATCACCTTCCTGTTCGGCCTGGTGAACATTGTGTTCTTCGTGCTGGCGTTCAGCTATGCCCGCTACATGATGTCGGAGAAGTGCAAGTGCTCGGAGGAGTACCGTCGCGATGTGCTTTACTGGTGGTCGCTGCTGGAGATCGTGATCATTGTGGTGGGTGTGGTGCTGCTGCTGCTGACCACCAACCTGATCAACTCGGTCGCTATGACGGTGCAAAATGTCGGCGCGAAGGCCTCGGTGATCGGCTCGGACGTTGTGAACCGCCCGGTACAATCCATCAAGAAGATCCCGACGCTACCTGGCTCATTCGCCAAGGCGCTGAAAAAGTAAGCATGAGCTCATGAGCATTTAGAGGTTCAGTGTTCTTTTTTCTGCATTTGCACGACTTGCTGCATTCGCACGGCCAGCGACGCTGGCACCGCCACTTGCAACGCTTCCGCCGCGGCGGCGACCGGCGGTTCTGGAGGGACCGTTCGAGAGGATGCCAGCCATGTCGGCAGTATCTTCAATTATAGATGTTATTTCTTCGTCGCTGATCGACATGGTCTCAATGCGGTTCGCCGCCGCCTGAGCAGCGGCCTGGGACGCAGTTTGCGCCGATGGCACGGCCGTTTGGTTGGTGGGTGCAATGATATCGCGATGAATGTCATTGATGATGGAGTCGATGTTCGTCTTTTGCGCGGCTGTCGCCTGCGGCGCCTGGGCGGAGGGTGCGTTCATATTTCCAAACAGATTGCCCATCATGCCAAATAGGCCGCCACTCGGTGCGCTTGTGCCCATGCCCGCGGCGCCGCCTCCCGGGCGCCCCTGACCACCCATCATGCCTGCCATGCCCGCCATCGCCGCACCGGCACCACCGCCCGCCTGTCCGGCATAGCTTTGTGCAGCGGTCTGCTGGAATTGCCGGAAGAGCTCGGGGTTCGAACGGAGCACGGCTTCAACCGAGGGCAGCGGCGATTGCTTGAACATGCTGTTGGTCAGATGGAACATGAACGCGCTGCCGGACAGGGACATGAGGAGGCGCAGCTCGGGCGCCATCTTGCGGCCGGAGTTCTTGTATTTCTCGTGGAGTTCTTCAAAAATGTCGTCATAATCCGTAATGTTCTCATGGACTTGCTCCGACCAACCGTCCAGATGAACGTCGAAGGGGTCGAAGCGTGTGTTCAGGAACTCGATACCCGTCACGCAGGCCATCAGCATCTTGCGCTGGAAGCGAATGCTGGCATCCACTTCTTTTTCGCGTAGAATACGGTGATATTCAGAGCGCATCTCCTCCAGATCGGACTGCATGGTAAATTTCTTGGGCAGGCGGTAGCCCTTGGACTCCAGACGATCCATTTGGTAAAGGAGCTCTTTCTTCTCGTTCATCTCTTGTTCCACGCGCGCACGCTCGCTGGCGATGCGCTGCCCCATGTAATCATTGCCACCGCCGTAGCCGACGGGCGTATTTTGGTGTCCACCGTGGCCGTATTGGCCACCCGAGCGGATGTCCGGAACGTCTTCATCGGTTGTCTCGACCTCGCTGCCAGATTCGCTGGAAGCTTCACTACTGCTTGCAGAAATGCTGGCGCTGCCCGATGCCATGGAAACGACGTCGCCGCTGACCTTGCGCTTATTGATGAGCATGTCGGCGCCAAAATCGCCGCCGCCTGAGCCCGAAAGGATCGGTGGCCGGTTCTGACTCGGAATGCTAAAGTTCGGACGCCCAAAGTCGTTGCGCTTCACTTCAAGCACGTCGTCTTCATCATCTGTCGACAGGGAGAAACTAGGTCCTTGCATCTGTTGCCTTACCCTTCTCGAATACTTGTTTGTACTCTATTTGAACGCGTGCGAATCCCTTAAATCGGTGCGGCGTTGGTCTCGGTCTCAGGAGCGCATCGACTACTATTTTGCCACTTCAGGTAATTATGATCATGATGATAGCCCTTCAGATGTTCCTGCCATAGTTCCTGATAGCCTTGCACACCCGAACCCAGAAGAAAATTGTAAATTTCTTTGGCCCAAGTTTGCTCAAGCGGTGAAAGCGTACAAAACTGTCGCACTGTCGGCGGCAATGGCCGAATTAGCGATATTTTCGGAAATACGCAACACACGCAGGTGATGAGCGACGCCGAGATCGAGAAGGTTGTCCGAAAACACTTGACCGATGTTGGCGTACAGTTGCCCACGGCCGGTGGCAAGCGCAAGTCCACCCAAAGCGCATCAAAAGCATCGGTCGGGGCGCCGCGCCGTCCGAGAGTTCGAAACACTTGAGACAGGGAACACACCGCGTGTTTTCCGTTGCAAACGCGGAACGTTGCCATGGAATGAAAAATGAATGCATCCGCCCGGAGTCGAACCGGGTCTGCCTAAGGCGGCTCCTCTTGAGGGAGCTGGGTCCACCGTCCCCCACCAGATGCTCTGAACAGAAATTCCTGTTCAGAAGAAAATGTATAATTATTTTTAAATCATTTTGACGCATTTAAACACCCATTCATCCAACACGTCAATACACCTTGCAAAATGGCAAACACCACCATGACCAAAATCATGCGCACCCAGTCGGTGTGCGTCGGTAGTTTAACTGTTAGCTTGTTTTGATCACTGTCGCGCCCAATGCTATAATGCAACAGATTCTCAAACAGGTTCAAGATCAGAAAAACCACAAAAGAACTTACAAAAAGACGACTTGGAGTAGCTGGAAACGTCTTGAACACGTTGTACATAGGAGTGGTTTCTTTAATGGAACGATACAAAAATAAGTTTTGGTCGGAGTGAAAAGTGACAGGTAGGGGATTCGAACCCCTGAAGCTTTCGCATTGCATCTTAAGTGCACCCTTATCAGAATGCTTTCACATTCTGGGAGGACTATACCTTAAGCCGTCACTGGACTTGGTTACAGTCCTCAGGCCCACTACCGTCTAGTCTCTGAACCTTCTCCATAGTCTTACCATAACGACCTTAGGAGCTTGGCTGCGGATTGTCCATTGTTGCATACGAATCCTTTTTACCATACGGAAGTCTGTTTGTCTTCCCCATCTGCGTGTTTCCACACAAACTTGGTAGATTCGCCTTTAGGAGATCCCCGCAATTTGGAAGTGTTGCCTTAGACTTACTAAGTCTAAGACTAGCAACTGCTTTTAACAGTTACTGGAGCAAGATTTTACCCCTTTGACCGCTCGGGAAACCTGTCTCTTTACAAAACAAAAAAAAGAAAACCGCACCGCACTGCACTGCACTGTCTCAAAACACCTCTTCTTCCGCTTCTACTCCAACATTTAATTTAACCCTTATATCATTTTCGGCATTCCCTATCCACCCCGCATCACCCTCGTCCGCCCCCGCACCCGCCCACACCACATGCTCTACCGCGCCCGTCATGCCATTCTTTTTGAGCCACGCCATCCCTTGCAGCATGGCATCACACAAGTCATCTTGCTTTTTATGCGCCGCAAGATGATTACGGAGGTACTCATCCCCTGCCACGAACCCGCGCACAAGCTTAACCGAGTCGTCTTTGTTTTTCTTGTAATTGCTTGACCTCTTCGCTGGTGCAGCCAGTGGCACCAAAAGTGTCTGCTCTGTCCCAGCCCCAACCCCGCCCCCAGCTGCATCCCGATCGCTCTGGTCTTGCAACTTCAAGCGTGCATTCACGAGCACCACTTCCTTGATGCTATGCTGCCCCAAGAACCGCATGTATTGGAAGAAGCTGTAGATGATCATCTGAATGCTCTTCATGGAGCCATTGATGCGTGATGGCTGATTCTCTATGAGCACATGTGAGATGGGTGGGCTGCCGCGCTCCTCCAGGCTGCGCAGGAGATCCCGCATGGCTGCAAAAATTCTTTGACTGAGCGTGTCCACGCGCATGCGCTTGCAGTTCTCGCCTTCACACACCAATGGCATGAGCTTCCACTCCCAAACATGCAGCGATTCCTGAGCGTCCGTTGCTCCGGTGTCTTTGGCTTTGGTTTTCTTGCCCTCTGAAAATACCCCTCCTAAAACACAGACTGCAAGGTTTTTGATGCCAATATCGAAACTCAATATGGTGCGCTGGCTCATTCAAGGGTGTTCTTCATTACCTTTAACACGCGACAAAACAAATACACAAACACCCCTCCTCATCAAGCACTCCCATTCGCCCCGCCCATCTGCAAAGACTTCTGTCGCTTCCACACCGCACTCTGCAGCTGCTGCATGAGCTTTGTATCAAGCGTCTGAATGTTATTCTTGAGAATAAGCTTCCGCAAATACTTCCAGAAGATGTCATTCAAATAGCTACGGTTCATGGTGCCGATGGTACGGCACTTGTTTGCGAACCATTCGTATCGCCGCGCCATGTCCATCATGGTGTCTAAACCTACCCCTGTGGTGTCCACGCGCCCTTCACGGTCGCTCTTTGCGGTTGCGGCAGCTGCCGACCCCGTCTTGCGCACATATGGACACATCATGCCGTCATTGACCAGCGACAGCACGAGTTGTTGTACGCTCGGGTGACGGAAGACCTCTTTGGGAAAACCATCGAACAAGTTTTCGAACACCATGTAGCCATAGTCTGGGCAGATGAGAAGACGATGCTCAAAGTCCATAAACACAGCGTTGTTGTCAATGATCATGGTGTGCGAATTCAAGATCTGGTCACGCTCGGCCTTGGTAAAAATGCGATGCTTTGACTGCAGCGCTCGCAGGATCCGTGGCCAGACATGTTTCACACTCTTCCGGTAATTACCCGATGCATCAAGAATGCAGTCCTGGCGTGTGAAGATCGGCCGTTCAAACTTGATGCCGTGTGCACGCTCCACCCAGCCGATCTCTTGCAAGGCCCACGACTTTTCACTGCCCGTGTAGATGAAAAACGCGCACTGACCCCCATAGAATTCGCGCATACTGCGAATGAATGCCGCGAAACCCGGACGCACCAGGCGCTCGTCTTTGGTAAATGCATGCGGAACGTTGGTAGGCTTGTTGGGGATACGGAAGCCATACCGACGAACGGTTTTTGCAAGATTGAAACGCTGCGACTGATAATCGACCTTTCCTACGATTGTTCCATCCCAATCTAGAATGAACACATGTGGGAGTCCGGCCATCCTTACTTTTACATTGGACAAAAAACTGCTCATTTCGTGGATTGCCGTTGGGGCGCTTTCGCTTCCTTGACTGGCTTTTTGCCTCCTTTCTTGTCTTGAACCTGAGTTCGCACAGACTCGGCGAATCTCTGTGCCGTCTTTTGCACAAACGGATGATCGGGATGGTACAGATGACGCCGATATGCCCGTGATATGATCGTTGCAGAACGCTTGGGTAGCTCGATCTCGCGCTTCCAATCAGGATCTTCATGAAGTTCGCCTTCACCGTGGAAGACCTCCGTATTCTTTGAATTCATGCGGTTCTTCGGCAATTCGCTTTCGCCAGCGCCACGGACGAATTTCACCCAAACATTTCCTCCAAAATCGATCCATGAAATCGGCGACGTTGGGATGAGACGGAATTCGAGACCCACAGGACTCATATCTGTGGCTCCAAAATTTATCAGATGCGCCTGCTTCACATGTTCCGTCACGAGCGCGTGTGGAATCACGATCGCCACACTCCGATCCTCTTGTTGCCAGACAGGGAACACAACATCGACAGGTATGGCTCTATGCCACGGTAGTACAACAAATCCAGTGCAGCCGACGTGATAACGACCGTATCGCAGCGTGAGTAGCATATCGCCTGTTTTCAGGGAGCGGTCAGTCATGGCATGTGCGAGTAATGCGCGCATCCGCGGCACAGATTCATGGGGTTGCCAGAGCGCTTCAATCATCGCAGGATTCCTTTCTTCTTCTTCCGTGAGTTCATCGGGATTTTCCTCACTGCTTTGACCGGGGCGTGGAAGGACATTTGCAATGCCTGGAATGCGCAATGCGACGGATCTGCCATCGACAGTAAGCATGGGTCCAAAGTATTTAACGGACGGCGATTTGGAAGACCATGCCCTTTTCAATTGAGCATAAATGGTCTCTTTGTCTGCAGGGTATTCCATGGCTTCACTCATTGTTATTTTGCCGCACCTATGCACGCCTACTTACGGGCATGAAAGAAAAACAAAGTGGTTTTGCCGGTTTTGGGTCGGTCTATGCAGACGGTGGGTTGGCACCAAAAATTGAGAAATACAGCCATTTTCATCTTAAATACAATACGAACAAATACCAAAAATGCCCTTCCCTGATCAGGAGTTACCCGATGATTTATGGAAGATTATAGTACACAAATGTGACCATAACAGTCGTCAAATCCTGCGGCATGTAAACAAATCATTCTATACGTCGATTCAGAAAGACAAATACAAACTGTCCGAGTACTTGCCGTCTGAAATTTTCAAGAACCAACAATTCAGCATGCTTTCAGGTAAACTTATGCGACTTGTAGTCCAATCAGGAAACATAGACAACGTAAAGTGGCTAAAGGAGAACAACTGTCCATGGGACAGTTCGACATTTGACTCGGCCGCACAAACTGGGAACCTGGACAACATGAAGTGGTTGAAAGAGAACGGCTGTCCGTGGGACAGTTCGACATTTGACTCGGCCGCACAAAATGGGAACCTGGACAACATGAAGTGGTTGAAAGAGAACGGCTGTCCGTGGAACGAATTTACATTTGCATACGCCGCTAAGAACGGAAACCTGGACAACATGAAATGGCTGAAGGAGAATGGCTGTCCGTGGAGCGTTTGGACATTTGCATCAGCCGCTTATAACGGTAACTTAGATAACATGAAGTGGCTGAAGTATAACGGTTGTCCGTGGTGCGCTTTGACATTTTCATCAGCCGCTAGACATGGGAACCTAGACAACATGAAGTGGTTGAAGGAGAACAACTGTCCGTGGAACATTTGGACATTTTCAGCAGCTGCTAGAAACGGTAACCTAAACAACATGAAGTGGTTGAAGGAGAACGACTGTCCGTGGTGCGCTTCGACATTTACAGAAGCCGCTAAAAACGGTAACCTGGACAACTTGAAGTGGCTGAAGGAGAACGACTGTCCATGGTACGATGATACATTTTCATCCGCCGCTTGGAACGGAAATCTGGAAAACATGAAGTGGCTCAAGGAGAACGGCTGTCCGTGGAACGTTTGGACATTCGGAAAAGCCGTTATACACGGAAACCTGGACAACCTGAAGTGGCTTAAGGAGAACCGTTGTCCGTGGGACAATTTCACATTGGAATCGGCCGCAGAAAATGGAAACCTGGACATTATACAGTGGTTGACAGAGAATTTGACTTTACGCACTCGACGGTGAACCAGGAGACACCTGAGGACTATTGCAACCCTGCATGGCCGCACGCTTGCGCTGCTTCCGGACTTTTTCGGGAACCTCGTCAAAAATGCGATAACGCTCTGCGCGTTCGTGTACGAATTGCATGCGATCGGCAATGTTGTGCTGGTTTGTACTTTCCAATCGGAAAATTATGTTAAGTACTTGTAAGTACTTGTACGTATGACATCGTCGCCCCCATCTGTAGACATTCCAATCGATATTCTGGCCAAAATTGCCAAAATCGGAGATTGGCCGACCATCCGAACCATTGCTCAACATGTCTTGTTGTCTGCAAATCGGCAAAAGGAGATGGAGCTCCGACAGCTTACGCAACCTACCGACGAACAAATTCAACATATTAATAAGAAGTACGCGGATTATGTTTCTGAATTTTACAGGCTTGCGGTGAAGTACGTGTCTCAAGGATTGACAGGAAAACTACTTATTGACCGTTCTGGCGAGTTTTTGGTGTTTCGCTCGGACGATGGTAATTGGAATCAGGTGTTTCTAGACAAAGACAATTATTTCATTGAATCTACACCTGACACACCTGAAGCAAGCAAAGCATTCATGGATAATACTCGTAACATTACCTTGTCGACATTTGAGAAAGATGTAATCACTTGGGCTCCTGCGGTCGACAGGTACCGCAAATACATTGACCGAAGTCTGAAAAGCGAGAAATCGGAATTGACCCGGTCTTGGTGGTTAAAACGCCATAACATTTATGCGCCGCTCGCGGAAGATCTCATGCAAAAGCGACAAATGCTTCTCCATATGCGTGAGCATCTTGGGATGGGTGGCATCCGCTCGGCTCGCGATTCTTCGAAAAAATAAACTTGCATTTTCCTTTCAATTCACGCACTCGACGGTGAACCAGGAGACACCTGAGGACTATTGCAACCGAGCATGGCCACGCGCTTGCGCTGCTTCCGGACTTTCTCGGGCACCTCGTCAAAAATGCGGTAACGCACCGCGCGTTCATGCGCAAATTGCATGCGATCGGCAATGGTCTGTTGAATTTCATTACAAATCCAACGACGGCCGGCGTACCTTAACCCGTCTTTGGAGGTCACAATGGTTTTCGGGTAGTGATGGGCGTGCCCAGTTTTCATGATGTATCCTCTATACTATTTGGCCACATTATCGTTTGTACGCTTGCCCCCTAGGCTTCGTAAGAATGTAATTCCAGTTGTTCGCCTCCAAGTCAAAGTCCACATACGCCTCCATGCCTTGTTTTTCAATGGCGTCCTTGATGTCCACGCGCATCTGTTCTGCCTCGTTTTCGTTCATGAGGTGGTAATATCTGTACAGCGTCCGTTGTTCCCCATCTTCGGACAACGTCCAAGGAATCAAATAGTCGCCCTTACGCTCCTGTGCAATCCACTTTTTTGTCTCCTTGCGCGACTCCATGTTGACTTCCGCCCACATGGTAAACATCAGACAACCTCCAGGGCGAATGATGCGAAAGAGCTCCAAGACCGCATTGAGGCGTTCTTCGTACGCATAAAGGTGATGAATGACGGCCACACAGATAACAGCATCCAAAAAGTCCGACAAGATCGGTATCTTCCTGACATCGGCTTGATAAATCTCCACATGCTTGTATTCATGTTTGTGCACCCGATCCCATGCGATATTAACTAACTTTTCACTTGCGTCACATGCCATAATCTCAATGTCTGTGCGGATGTCAAAGTACTTGCCATTGCCACATCCAATATCACCGAGACGGCTCCGCGGTGGCAGGGCGTGGATGAATTGTGCGACACGATCCCAGTGACTCACGCGTGTCTTGTCAAAGCTTGCTGCAATTTGGTTATACACATTTACCACGTCAAACATTTTTAGCATCAACGCACGCTGCTAACCGACTGAACAAAGCAAACAATTGCAAACGCGAGCAAATTGGGCTGCGTATTTACAATAACAAAATCAATTTTTACGGCGTACACGGGTTTCCTAGGGGTTCAAGCCAAATGCTTCTTTCTTTTTGAATGTCAGCGAGCGTTCGCTTTGCGATAACGGAAAACGAAACATATTCACCTGAGCTGCTATCGTGCACCGCTACAAACACATCTTGGTCGAAACGGGGATCCCTGGAGCTAAGCCTTTCTGCAACTTGTCGCAGATGCGGCTCGGGCATTTTTCCCATCCGCTCATCATCCTGATTCCGCGCATCTTTCAATAAGCGGCTCATGGTCACGACGTCTTCTGGAAAAAGCTTTACGTGAACATATTCATTAGCATCGATGGAGATACGGACATGCACGTACGGTACTAGATACCGTGAAGATGGGGTGCTTTCTGTATTGCCCATCCGAATAAAAAAGACGTGCCCTATGACCTTATATCGTTATATTCAAGCGCTGCACATGACACAACCCTCTTCCTTTCGACAAACAAGCACCGGCTCTTCCTCGGCCGGTGCTACTTGCTGCACCGTTTGCAGGCTCGCCGATTTCTTGACCAGGTTTGGATCCAGATTGAACGACATGGTTTTTGCCTTCGGACGGGTGCGCAGGTAATATAGACCCGTCTTCAGACCTTTCTTCCATCCGTAGAAATGCATGTTGGTGAGCTTGGTCATGTCGGCATCCTCCAGGTAGAGGTTCAGTGACTGCGTGTGGCAAACAAAGGGGCCGCGATCCGCCGATTGGTCAATGACCGTCTTTTGCTTGATTTCCCACACCGTTTTGTACAGAGCGCGGATATGCGCCGGAATTTCGGCAATGTCTTGAATGCTGCCGTGGTGCGCCAGAATGCGGTTTTTGAGGTCCACATTCCATAGGCCTAGGTCAATCAGGTCTTTAATGAGGTACTTGTTGATCACCGTAAATTCACCTGCCAGCGTGCGTCGCTGGTAAATGTTGCTCGTGATGGCCTCGAATGACTCGGTCATGCCCATGATTTGGCTGGTGCTCGCCGTAGGCATGAGCGCAATGAGGACGGAGTGACGCAGCCCATGCTTTTGCACGTCGGCCTTGAGTTCGCTCCAATCGTACATGTTCGGCGTCACCCCCCACATGTCAAATTGCAGCACGCCACGCGCCGCCGGGGAAGTGCCGAACGTCGAGTAAGCGCCTTTGTAGCTCTCCATGGCCTGCTCTTCCGCCGTGAGACTGAGCCCTGCCTCCAGCGCCCGCAGCTCTTTCTCAAGTTCCTCGCGCACAGCCCCCGTCTGCAGTTGGATGTACTCCATGCGCGCGATCTGCTCCTCACGCTCGCGCGCAATTTGCATGGAAGCCATGATGCTGGCATGGTAGATGGTCTCGGCGATGGCTTTATTGAGGTCGGCAGCTTCCTGGCTTTCGTATGGGTAGCGCATGAGAATGTAGGCATCCGCAAGACCCTGAATGCCGACGCCAATGGGGCGATGGCGCATGTTGCTGTTGTGTGTCTCGGGGATCGGGTAAAAGTTCCGAGTGATGACCTTCTCCATGCTACGAATGATGGTCTGTGTGATGGAATGAAGCTTCTTAAAGTTGAAGAACGGCTTGTTGTTCTCATCATATTCCACATACGAGCCCAGCACAATGCTCGCGAGGTTGCACACTCCGTACTCTTTTGGATCGCTATAGAGGAGAATCTCCGAGCACAGATTGCTGCTCTTAATGACACCCAGGTTGCTCTGGTTCGAGCGCTGGCACTTGTCCTTGTAAAGCATGTAGGGGCCACCGGTTTCAATCTGGCTCTTGATGATCTCAATCCAGAGCTCTTGCGCTTTGATTTGCTTCTTGAAGCGCCCCTCCGCCTCATATTTCAGATAAAGCTGATTGAACTCCTCGCCGTAGCATTCGGCGAGACCTGGTGCCTCGTCGGGGCAGAACAGCGACCACATGCCGTTGCTTTGCACGCGCTCCATAAACAGGTCTGGAATCCAAAGTGCAATGAACAGATCACGGCAACGCTCTTCTTCGGAGCCCGTGTTGCGACGCAGTGCGATGAACTCGAAGACGTCGGCGTGCCACGGCTCCAGGTACACTGCGGCGCTGCCGTTGCGCTTGCCAGACTGGTTCACATGGCGCGTTGCCTCATTCAGAACTCGGCAGAACGGAATGAGACCCGTCGAACGCCCGTTGGTACCGCGAATATATGAACCACGCGAACGAATGTTGTGCACATGAAGACCAATGCCACCGGCGTACTTTGAAATGAGGCACATGTCTTTGACAGTGTCATACATGCCTTCGATGCTATCTTGGTCATCCTTGATTGACATTAGGAAGCAGCTGGACATTTGAGAACGCGGTGTGCCCGAGTTGAAAAGCGTGGGCGTTGCGTGTGTGTAGTAGCGGCGGCTCATCAGCTCATAGCATTCGATGGCATCCTTGATATCCCAACCGTGAATGCCAAGAGCTACACGCATCCACATGTGCTGAGGGCGCTCGACGGCCTTGCCATTGATTTTGAGGAGATAACTGCGTTCCAGGGTCTTGTAACCAAAGTAGTCGAACAGGTAATCGCGCTCATAATCAATGATGGAATTGAGTTTCTCCTTGTGCATTTGCACAATATCATAGAGCTCCTGGCTGACCAGCGGATTGTGTTTCTTGCTGTCATCATACATCCAATAGAGCTGTGACACCGTCTCGCTGAAGGAGGGCGATGTGGTCTTGTGATGATTACTGATGATGATGCGGGCGGCAAGGACGCCATAATCGGGGTGCTCGGTGGATTTCGAGCTGCAGATCTGGGCAGTGAGTTCATCAATCTCAGAAGTTTTTACACCGTCATAGATGCGCCCGCAGACAAATTGCGCGATGCCGTCGGCATCCACACCCCCTAGATCACCACAGAAGTGGCGAATTCGGCGTTGCACCTTGTCAAAAGACACCTGCTCATATGCACCGTCGCGCTTGAGAACCCGCATTGTTCGCAGCTCCCGAGTCGGTTGCTGTACTATAACGCCGATTTTTTAAGTGCGCGCGAGGCCGCATGCGCATCTTGAGCGCAATGCTAAAAAAACTAGAAAACGGAGTGAGGGGGCGCTCTTATGCGCACACATTTGTCCATGGCATGTTGGGGCAGCGCGAGCTCAAATCACAACGCAAGGTATTGGGCTTGTTCGGGTAGTCCTTTTTGTCCTTCATCGCCAAGTAGGCCGGATAAATGCGGTTGCAGTCCATGCGCACGTCGTCGGTTTTGCCCTGGTTGAATTGCGACAAAACCGGAATCACGGTGCTGCCAGATGGCGTGGATGGCACTGCCGCGGTGGTTGCACCATACACCGAGGTTTGTGGGACACACGAGTACTTCACAAAAGGACGATCCGCTTCAGGGAACGTGTTCACGACCTTCTCGGGCGTTTGCTGCAATTGCCAGTAGTCCGGGCACAGAATCAGGTTGGCGAGGTCTTCGCGCTTTGCCGCCGGTGCGTACATATATACTTGGATCAACAGGAATGCAATGATCAGGATTGCGCCAATCACAAACGTGATGCTGAAGGCATATAAAGTTCCACCCAGGATCTCGCGCGATTTCGGTATGAAAAACATGCTGATCAAAATGCTGATGGCGATGAAGCCGTACACTGCACAGACGGCGATGGTACCCTTGAATAGGCGCGCTTTGTTGGCTTGGAAAGCCTTATCTTCGGTGGTTGTCGTATCTGCACCCGTTGAACTCATTGCGTGCTCGCGTACTCGCGTACTCTACTCAGATGAAAGATTTAATTTCCAGTACTTTGGTTCCCTTCTGTGTCTGAAGCGGCGCTCGCTCCATCGGAAGCGGCAACGTGCTCACGTCGCGCTTGTACGTTTCATATTGGCGCAAATTGCTGAGGACTTCAGGCACAACCCACTCCAGGACTTTGGCGTTCAGCTCGCGCACCTGGCTAACGAAGTCGCACGATAGGTGCTTTGCATACTGCAGATAGATACTGCGCATGACAACGCGCAAGTCTTGTTCACTCTGGCGGCCAATCACATGCTTACCCTCCGTGGCCTGGTAGATCTTGTAGCGGATGCCATGCTGTAGGGCGTCGAGGTTGGTCTGTGAAAAGTACAGGTCAGAAAGAGGATTGGTAGCAAACTGGCCTTTCAGCGCTTCCTGTTGCGTGAACGCCACCTGGCGATTTGGTGTGTACGCTGGGATCACATTTAGACCATGCTCGCGGCTAATGTCGACGCGGCCGTTCATACCGTAACCGCCATATGCCTTGTTTTCGTAAGGCGATAGCTCCTTCATTCTCTTGACCTTCTACCATATTTTATTTTGGCTGCTTTTAGCAGGAGATGTCCATCGAACGCGAGTTCCGCGACCTCATCAAACGTTATTTAACTTACACGTCCGCTCAATGCAAGACGTCCGAGATCCGGCAAAATTTGCTGAGCGCACTTGAAGATCACATCGAGGCGCTTATCTATAACGTTGTCAGTCTGGCGTGCACCATGGCGCTTGTCTATGAATCCAAACGCGTGGAGCCGAAACATGTGCGGGCGATCGATGAGCGTTACAGAGCCCTATGCAGTGCGCATGCGCCGGCGCGCCTGCCAGCCCACGGTCAAAGAGGGGGCATGAGTATGCCGGAGGCCTTCTTCAATCCCCAGGCGCCCTCCACGATGTCGCCGTCGCATTTTGGAGGCCTGAATTCCACCACCATTAATTTCGCTGCAAATGAAGCGCGTGCAGAAATCGCCACAACGAACGGTGCCATGATGGGTGGTGCGCACATGTCATCCTTCCGAGAGAATGCGTCAAAGCCTCTCGCCAAGTTCGTGCGCGCGGTTGCGAAATTGCATTCCACGACGGTGAGCAAGCAAGCGATTCATGATATCCTATTGGTGATGTTCCACCACCTGGATTGTCTCGCCGCGGACATGCGTGCGAAGCCCTCGATCAATGTGAGATCGCTTGAGAAGATTTTCAAACTCAAGCGGCACGCACTCTTCAACTGAGCTGAAACCCTGGCCCAAGATGGCAAGGCTAAAAATTGATAGGCGTGGTTTCCTTTTTATGCATCATTCGTATTCCCAGAATTCCGCGTGACAACACAGCAACCAACTATGATCATCACAGTTGATGGCAATATTGGCTCGGGTAAGAGCTCCGTCCTAGAGTGCCTCCATGCCAAATACGGACTGCCGATTGATCTTGAGCCGGTACAGAAATGGCAGCCGTTCCTCCAGAACATGTATTACAATAACCGCGGAGCGTTTGAATTCCAAGTTCGCATTTGGCTGGATCGGTGTTGGATTCAGGACAAGAACCTACGTAGCACCCTGATGATGGAGCGGTCTCCCTTTTTCCAGTCTGTGGTATTCGTGCCGGCAAACCTTGAAAACGGGCGCATTACGTATCAGCAAAATGCCATGCTGCAGGAAATGTATGCACTGACCATGCGTTCATGGAGTCCGAGCGTCTATATTTACCTGCGCTCGAACCCGTACAATTGCATGCGGCGTATTTCCGCGCGCGCTCGCACTTCCGAGGAGGCCATCAACCCTGAATACGTGAAGCGCCTTCACGAGCTGCATGAGTATGCTTACATGATGGCGCTGTATAACCGATGCCTCGTGGTGTGCATCGACGTGGAAAACAAAACCATTGAACAGATTGCGGCAGAGGTATATGATTATGTCCGTACGCTCGGCTAACAAACCGACAGTGAGACGTTACAAATTTTGTGACTATCTTGTAATACAAATGCCTCCGAAAAGTAAATCCGCGAGCCCAAAGAGCCCGATCACAAGTCATGAAGATATGGATTGGGAGGCGCCTTCTCCTCCCCTTGCCATCACGACCGCACTCTCGGCGGCGACCCAACGGAAACGTGTTCCACCAGCGTTTCCTAAAGCACTGCCATCGCCTTCCAAATTTGAGCGTCAGTTCACCGAAGAGCGCGCCAAGCTAAGAGCCGAGCTCGATGAATACGTTCTTGCACCGATCCGTACACTGGAGCCGCATATCGCCGTCCTCAATGCGATGTCGTCGCCTAGCAGCATCAAAAAAGGCGCAAGAAAGCAGTTGCTGATGCTTCTAAAAAAGAGGCCGATGCGGGTGTACTTGTCCAACCTAGTGAATAGTTACGAACGAATTCGTTCCCAAATGATGACCACGTATCTTGATGAATTAACGTACGTACTGGATTACATTTCAGCGCAGAACCATGCTACGGACGACCTAATTGGCAAACTTGAAAAAACGTCCAGCCCCGATAGAGCAAAAGCCCTTCAAAACAAAGTACATCTCTATCGAACCAATCAAGGGAAACTCCGCAAGGTAGAAGAGCTGATCACAAAGGAAATGCATGAAACGGAACGCATGTTTGAGCATTTGACGAAAGGAAACCCAATGGAACTCGATTCTCAGCGGCGGCAATCCGCGCGCCTTGCAAATAAGAGAGCCGCGAAGGCGACTACGACACTCGAAGACGCTGTTAGCGCGGTTGCTAAGCTTGAAGAGCTAAGACGTTACGACAATGAACAACTCCAAGCAGAGCTAGCTGGCGGCAAGTCCACTCAAGGTTCCGCCAAACGATCGTCCAAAACAAAGGCCTGATTGCAAAAGCGCAAACCCGTCATGGAGCCTCTGGCCCAAATCGCACGATCCTCTTTATTGTTTTTCCAAAAATTGACCTAAGCATTCTTTTCTAGGTAGATTGCAAGAAAATGGCGAAAGATCTCGATGCCAAGTACAAGAAGTTGGAACAGCGCGACCATGTGTATCAGCTGCCAGACACGTACATTGGCTCGGTAGAGAGCACGCAAATTGAGACCTATATTTTTGATGATGCATCCGCATCCATGCAAAAGAAGGAAATTACGTACGTGCCTGGTCTCTACAAAATCTACGACGAGGTTCTTGTGAATGCCATTGATCAGGTCGCGCGTCTCAAAGCCGCCGTTGCAGCAGGGACCAAAGATGTGAAACCTGTGAAAACCATCAAAATCACCATCGACCAAACCACAGGCCGCATCACGGTTTTTAACGACGGCGATGGTATTGACGTCGAAAAGCACTCTTCGTACGGGGACGTGTGGATTCCCGAGCTCATTTTCGGCCACCTCCTGACCAGCACGAATTACGACCCGAGCGAAGAGAAGTTGTGGGGCGGCAAGAATGGTTTTGGTGCTAAGCTGGCCAACATCTTTTCCACGGAATTCAAGCTCGAAACAGTGGATCATCGGCGCGGGCGCATCTACAAGCAGACTTGGAAAGACAACATGAAGGCCAAGTCCTCGCCCTCGGTCAAGGCCTACACCAAGGCGCCGTACACGGAGATCTCTTTCACGCCCGAATACAAGCGCTTTGGTCTCAGCGGCATCACACCTGACATCTTCCAGCTCTTCCGCAAGCGCGCGATGGATGCGTGCGCGACCACCGACGCCAATGTCAGCATTTATTTTAACGGCGAGAAGCTGGCTGCCAAGGACTTTGAGAAGTATGCGGATCTTTACATTGGCGCCAAGGACGCTCGGCCGCGCGCATACGAGGTGTGCAATGATCGCTGGGAGGTCATTGCCACGTACTCTGATGCAGGCCAATTTGAACAAGTGAGCTTCGTCAACGGCATCAACACGCTTCGCGGCGGGAAGCATGTGGAGCACATCACCAACCAAATTACCAAGCGTCTCAGCGAAATGGCAGCCAAGAAAAAGAAGGACGTGAAGCCGCAGCATATCAAGGACAACCTGTTCGTGCTCATCAAGAGCAGCATCGTCAATCCTGCGTTTGACAGTCAGACGAAGGAGACCCTGACGACTCAGGCGTCCAAGTTTGGCTCCAAATGCGAGCTCAGCGACAAGTTCTTTGACAAACTGTATAAGACGGGCATTCTGGAAAAGGCCATCAGCCTCACCGAGTTCCATGATGCCAAGAAGCTGGCTAAGACGGACGGCAAGAAGACCACCCGCGTACTGGTGCCCAAGCTGGACGATGCCAATCACGCCGGTACGCGCTATAGCAAAGATTGCACACTCATCCTCACCGAGGGAGACTCTGCCAAGTCCATGGCGATCGCCGGTCTCAGCGTGGTGGGGCGCGACAAGTACGGCGTGTTCCCCCTGAAAGGCAAAATCATGAATGTCAAAGACGCCAATGCGAAGAAGATTTTGGAGAACGAGGAGATTACCAATCTCAAAAAGATCATCGGTCTTGAGCAGGGCAAGAATTACGAAGACATTGACAGCCTCCGGTACGGCAAGATCATGCTTCTCACGGATGCGGATGAGGATGGCAGTCACATCAAGGGACTCATGTTCAACGTTTTCCAGTCGCTGTGGCCGTCGCTCTACAAGCGCGACGGTTTCCTGACCAGTATGCTGACGCCGGTCATCAAGGCATCGCATAGCCAACATGCGACGCTCTCATTCTACAACCTTGCGGAATTCGAAAAGTGGTATAAGCAGCAGGAAGCCGCTGGCACGCTCCGCGGCTGGTCGTTCAAGTACTATAAGGGGCTTGGCACGTCGACGGCAGAGGAGGCCAAGGAGTACTTCCGCCAACTGAAGGCGGTGAATTACAAATACAATGGCAAGACATCGGACGAGAACATGGATCTCGCGTTCAACAAGAAGCGCGCCGACGACCGCAAGGCGTGGCTCATGAAGTACGACCGCGAGCGCATTCTGGATTATGCGAACCCGGTCGTGCCGTACGAGGACTTCGTGGATAAGGATCTCATCCACTTTAGCAACTCGGATCTGGAGCGTTCCATCCCTCATATGTGCGATGGCCTGAAGCCATCGACGCGCAAGATTCTCTTTGGCTGCTTCAAAAAGAAGCTGTACAGCAAGGAGATCCGCGTGGCACAGCTGTCGGGATACATTTCGGAGGTCGCCGCCTACCACCATGGTGAGACGTCGCTGCAGCAGGCCATCATCGGCATGGCGCAAACGTTCGTGGGCGCAAACAACATTAACCTGCTGCAGCCCAATGGGCAGTTCGGAACGAGGATTCAAGGGGGAAAAGATTCGGCATCACCTCGTTACATTCACACACTGCTGTCGCCCCTTGCGCGCACGATCTTCCGCGAGGAGGATGCTGCGGTGCTAAAGTACATCGACGATGACGGCATGCAGGTTGAGCCAGAGTACTACATTCCTATTATTCCGATGATTCTGGTGAACGGTGGCCTGGGTATTGGCACTGGTTTTAGTACCAACATCCCGTGCCACAACCCGAGCGACATTTACACACTTTGCATGAAGCTCATCGACGCGATGGATAAAAGCGATGGCGCGGGCGTGATTGACACCAAGCAGGATCTACAGGCGATCGGCTTTGCCGCGATCGACAAGGCGCATCTGTCCGAAATCAAGCCGTGGTACCTGGGCTTCCAGGGCGACATCATTGAGCACAAGGACAAGGACTCCGCATACGCCAGCCGCGGTAAGTGGCGCTGGCTGGATGACAATACACTGGAGGTGCTTGAGTTGCCCGTGGGTGTTTGGACGGAGGATTATAAGGAGTTCCTGACGGCCATGATCACGGAAGGCAGCAATGTTCTGAAGGACTTTGAGAGCCACTACACCGACAAAAAGGTGCGCTTCGTGCTCAAGCTGTACCCGGGTCAGCGCGCGGCTGTGGAGCCGCATGTAGTGGATGTCTTCAAGCTCTCCAACACGAAGAACCTGAGCATGAACAACATTCATCTGTACAACGAGCGATCGGCCATCCAGCGCTTCAAGACGGCGAAGGACATTGTGCGCCAATGGGCAAAGGTGCGCCTGGTCAAGTACCTGGAGCGCAAGCACCACCAGCTCAAGAACATGGAGGCGGCGCACCGTATTCTGGCAGCCAAGGTGCGCTTCATTCAAGACGTCGTGTCTGGAAAGGTTCAGGTCATGAATAAGAAAATGAAGGATGTGGAGGAGCAGCTGGTCGTTCTCAAGTACCCAAAGCTGTATGTGCCCGAGGACGACGCCGCCGCACCCGCTGCCGATGCAGACGAGGATGTCGCAAGCTCCGGTTCCGGCAAGATCAAGCCTCTGGGCACAGCCGTCGTCAAGACGGTGGATTATGCCTACCTCACACGCATGCCCATTCATCAGCTGACGCTGGAGAAGAAGCAGGCGCTCGAGAAGGACGCCGCCAAGCTGGCTGAGGACATTAAGGCACTCAAGGCCAAGCCCATTCACCATATTTGGCGCGAGGAGCTCGGCGAGTTCATGGAGGCATGGGAGGCGCACCGGGCGAAGATCGAGCGCGACACGGCTCTCCATGTGCAGGCGGATGTCCCATCGTCGGGTAAAGTCGCGAAGCCGCGGTCGGCGCCTGCGAAGCGCCCTGCCACCGCCAAGCCCGCGAAGAAAGCCAAATAAAGCAAATAAAGAAAACGCGCAATCCTTTTTTGTAAGCAGATAGCTTTTGAGCTCTCGCTATCACCCTTGTTGTGTTTGCACCCAATGTTTTCTCAACCCCCTCGTGTTCTGTTGCTCGATTTTGACGGTGTGGTTTTTACAGATCGTCGCATGTTGGCGCGTGTTGCGAGCCGCGCTGTTCGTTTTGTGCATCATAAAGTCAACCCAGGATGGTCGGCGGCATCTGCCGCTCGTGCCAATGAATTCTTGTACAAGAATTATGGACACACGTGGAAGGGTCTCACTCAGATCTATCCCGGACAGCGGCATACCTCTCTTCAGGAGTACAACAAGTATGTGTATCATGACAGTGTTATGAAGCATGCACGCAAGTACAAAGCGCCATGCGAGAATGACTTGCGTGCCATTCAACATATCCAGACGCTGTGCAAGAAACACGAGGTGCCCGTTTACATCGTTAGCAATGCGCCCATGGCGTGGGTGAAGAGCCTCAACGACGCCATGGGGATCGGTCTGCCAGCCGCAAACTTATTGACATGTGACCACGAGGTGATGGATGGGTGCCTGAAGCCAGACCTTGCGTTCTACAACAAAGCAGTGCTGTATATTCGAGATCGTGAAGGCGCGCAGTTTAGCGATGCGGAGTTTGTCGTGGTGGATGACTCTTTTTACAACTTGAAGCCATTGGTCAACATCCCCGGCTTTGCACCGGTTTGGGTGACCGATGCGGCACCTCCAGTCGGCGAGACCCATCAAGCGAAGGTCACCTGTATCTCATGCCTTGAAGAGGTGAGCGCCGTCCTACATACGCCCTTGCCCACGCCGATATAAGGAATTCCTCATCCATTCCATAAAGCCACTGTCTTACATCATGCCTCTCTACGTACGCCGTCTACCTGGCGACAAAAGCTTTCTCATGGACACGAGCAAGTACCCACAGAACATGCAGTTCTACAATCCGAGCGCAGTGGGGGACTGGATCTACATTCGCCTGACAGAGCATACGAGCAATGCAATGAAAAATAGGATCATCATGTATAACCATGCCACGAAGCAAACAAACACCATCGAGTGCCCATGGGATAAAATGGCACCCAATGTAAATCTATTCCAAGGCATTGAAGACCTACGCATCTGTTCCTACAAGGACCGCATCTGGTTCACGGCGGCCACAACACATGCGTCCGATGTGATGAACAATGAGCTGCTTCTGGGATATTTCAACAAGACCGTGACCGACGTGGAGTACCTGACGGTTCTGGACATTGGCAGCCTGCCTGTCAAGAACGTGTGCCCGTTTGTGCATGGAGACCACCTGTGGCTCTTTGACATGTACAAGCTGCAGATCTATCAAGTAGATGAAGACCTGACGGCACTGGATGGCGAAGAGAAATACGTTGCGACGACGGTTAGGCGCCTGAAAATTGTGTGCGACACGGGTCCTCTCATGGCCGCCGCCAGCCCCACAACCGCGCAAACCCACTCGGACACCATCTCAAGCGCAAGCGCCAACCCCAAATTCCGTGGTTCAACCAGCCCAGTTCACCTACATGGGAACACATGGGGTGTCATCGCACACGATATCATCTTCAACGATACGCCGAACATCTTGATGCGCTGCAGTTATGTGCATCACTGGGTGGAGTTTGACATTGAGCGCGGCGCTATCACATTCATCTCACGCCCTTTCTTTGTCGCACACTGGGGTATTGAATATATTTCAGGTATCCAATATGATAAAAACAAACAGGACGACGCGAAACCGGTTTCACTATATGTAGGCATCGACGACAAGAAGCCTCTAGTATGCACGACGACTCTTGCGAACCTTCGCGTTGGCAAGTGACCCACCTGCAACACGAGGCACCTGTGGTGATTTATGAAACACCTTGCCTAATTTTCCTACAGCCTGTTCTTGGATTCGTCCTATCGCGGAGGCTACGGGTGTATTCACTTTTTCATTGAAAATGGTACCGAATCGATTTCCAGCATCTGTTGCACTGGCAATAGCCCTGCTCTGTATTTTTCCTAACGCTTCAGCCACAGGAGTATTGATTTTCTCGTTGATTGCTGCGCCGATCGTGTTGCCAAAAACTCCGAATTTTGTTGTAGCTGCTTTTGCCGATTGTCGAATGCTGTTTTGCGTTGCCGTTAGCCATGATGATGCTGTGCTTGGGTATTTGAGGTCTGTTGCAATAGGCAATATGTACAACGGCATTTTCATGGTGTACTCAACATCGTAAAGCTTGGTGCGGCTGGTGACATTTATCCATGGCATCGGAATGTCAGCTGTCTTTCCAATACCGTCGACCGTCTGTATTGTTAGTTGCACATACGGGTTGTCAAGAAGGATAGCTGCGTTCTCTGTGATTGCGTCCGACGATGTGAGGAACATGATGTCATGGTTCGCATGGAACAGTAGGAAAAGCATGGTCGTATCTGAAATTTGTACGAGCGGATATACCGCGAGCTCCATGGTTGTGCCGAAAATTACGTTTTGGATTTTTTTGATATCTTCGACGTTGCCCCCTTCAATCAGTGTATGAATACATTTGTATTTCTTGAACAACGTCTTGGCATCCGCCCCACCTGCTTGTATTGCTGCTGTCTGCACGCCTGCTTCTGTTAGAGACTGCTGCGTGCTGCAAGTCCGCGGAATATTAACACCTGTGAAACCCTCTGGTTGATTTTGTTGGATTTGTTTCACGAAGAATTTTCCATCTTTATTTTCGACCATGACTTTGTTGTAGTCCCCAATTTCGTGACTAAAGCTCATTTTAGGAACAGTATGGATTGTCTGGCCGTCTTGGCTTATCAGAATGTAGTTATTGCCGATCAACACTGCGTGGTATTCTTCCATGCAGAAGTATCGTCTGATCGCTTTCTCTACATGTAACCAACTAATTTTTTATTATATTCCTGATCAAAATAGTCATGAACCCACCCGTGAAATGCGAGCGGGGCATGGTACCATTCGGCTTCGATGCTGAAGTACTTTCGAGCGGCGACTGGAATCACACGTTTGTTCAAGATCTCACATGCGTGTGTGTAGTAAACGTCCTCTGCCATCGGGGTAGACAAAGCTCGGTATCCGAGGGACTGCCGATACTGATTGACCGATTCCTCACTGACGCGGTCAATGCACTCTAACATACATGCCCGCGAGCGCATGCTAAAGCCTCCTTGGATACCGCCAATCTTCGGCGCAAGGTCTCTATGATTGAAGTAATTGGCTCCTGCATAGTCGTAGTCCACATAATTTGCCATGCCTCCTCTCAGCATGATACAATCCGTCTGGAAGATCAGCACATGCGGCTCCGCAATCGCTTCCCAGAATGCCCGATTCATCAGAAGCGCACTGTAAGCGCTCACGCTCAGATTGTCGACATCCAACTCCGTCACTTTGGCGGTGCTGCGTAACGGCCGTAGCACAGTGTCCTGCACCCACGGTTTACAGCCACTCCCGGTGAAAATATGCAAATTCCACGAGCCACCTAAATGCCACATGACATTTGCACACACGGCAGCGAGTATGTCATGCTTCCGGGGTTCTACGATCACAGCCACGTTCTTCTTTGAAGGACAGTAATTAAAGCTCCAGTTCTCCATGGCCACAAGTTCATCATGTTCCTTTCGAAGAACTTGACTAAAAAAGAGTTTGGAACTCGTCATGCACCACACGCGAATCTTTTGTTTAGGTAGTCTTTTTGCGGCCGCCGCGCTTTGTTAGCCGGATAGGTGTATTGTGAAAGTCTTTGCTCAAGCTTTTTTGCCAGATTTGCCTCCTGTGGAGAACTCAAACTTCGAGTCACGCGTGTTGCGAGATGACTTCAACAAAGTTTTGACTTTTTCGGCTGCCTTTGCAAAACGGGATTTGCGCTCCACTACCCCTTGAATCGGCGAAGATTTCCGACGCGTAGTAGAGTCCACTGACACTGGCGCTGGTGCTAGAGCCGATGCCGGTCGCGCTCCCGGCCACATGCGCGGCGTCACAGACACATGAGGAGGCTGGAACCCAGGGAAGACGGCTTCCACCTGCGGACGGCGGCGCAACTGCTTCAACTGTGCGCTGAACATCCTGGCCTCGTTCTTTGTGAGTGTTAAAGTGTTATACGTATCGTCGACGACCCCCGTAATGGGCGAGTCAGACTTTGCACTTGAAGCACTCGGTGCGCTCTTGCGAGCAGACTTGCTCGCGCTTGAGCCCATGCTTGTTTTTGTGTTCGTGCTCTTGCTTTTCGTTGGCATGTACTACCTATTTCACAAGACAAAAATTTGTACTTGACTTGACATCATATTCAGACACGATATAGACAAGAATGTGCACGTTTTCGCTCAACCAGCGACCATTCTATATTTTGTACGATATTGCGCGTCCGCAATGCGCATATTACCGTCCTTGTGCGTATGTATATAGTTGCCGGGGTGCCAACCATTATCGAGCGTTTGTAGCCGGAAGCCGTCCGTTAGCATTCTCAAATGCGCTTCGTTGATGCACGTTCCTTTTATACAGAAATCACTGCCAACCGATAGCCGCCCAATATTGTTTGTGTTTCCACGAATTTCAGTGTCACCGCGAATGTAATTCTTACCATCGCCACTGTACGGAAAGTGAGTTTGCCACGCGGATTTGTTTTGATCGCTTACGCCACCCTTGAAGGTCGCAGCACCTACGGAGTAAAGTTCTGGCGTCCAGAGCTTGCCTGCCGCAAAGCCTCCATGGTATCCTTTATTGTCTTTATCAAACAAACGAAGCCAGGCATCGTTGCCGTGAGCGTCGCCGACGCCCGATAGCAAAAACTTGTCACCTAATTGAACACGTTGCAATTTGACACGCTCGAGGTTATCCGTAAGGCCGCTTTCGCCTTTGTCACCCTTGTCACCTTTGTCTCCCTTGTCGCCTTTATCCCCCTTCGGACCCGGAGGGCCGATCGCACCTGGACGTCCCTCTTTGCCTTGCTCTCCTTGCTCGCCTTTTTCACCCTTTTCACCTTGATCTCCTTTTTCGCCCTTCTCTCCTGGCAGACCTTGGCCGCTTTCTCCCTTATCCCCTTTATCTCCCTTTGCACCTTGTTCTCCCGGTGGTCCCCGTGGGCCAGGTACACCTTGTGCTCCTGGAGCACCGGGAGGTCCGGGTGGACCCGTAGCGCCAGGCGCACCAGGTGCGCCTGTGGCACCCGGCACTCCTTGTGGTCCCGGTGGTCCTGGAATCGCCTGATCGACGGTCATGACCATCTTGCCTCCACTCTTGAGTCCACCCAGGACATCCAGCTCGCCGGAAACGTCCAGACGCGTTGCATTCAAAGCTAAGACACCCTCGTTGGCTGATAATATAGGATCGGACTTGCTTCCGTTCCCAAATCTCAAAGTGTGGAGCTGTACCCCTCCATCTTCCCGAACCGTGAGCGCATCCTTGTCCTTGTGCTTTCCAACACGCAACAGGGGTCCTTGGGTGCCCGCGCTTCCTGTAATCTGTGTATTGCCCTGCATATGGATCATTCCACCTTCACGGAAAGGTGTGAGTTTCGTATCTGCACTTCCATCGGTGGTAGCAACACATACATTCGATACTGGATCGCACACATTCACCACAAACCTTTCGCGACCATTCTGATACCATGCAAGAAGACCGATTGCAAGTACAAGTACAATTACAAGAACAACCAATACGCTGATTTTGAGCGGTCGCCGCATCATGTATGCGGGCTCAGGTTCCTTCTACATTCCTCAAAACATTTTTGTTGAATCACGCGCTAAAGACATCCTGTCATGTATATGTAGCGATGAAGTTTGCAAAGACCTTGGAGGCCATCCGGCAGCAGTTTCATAATGAAAACCTGCGTGCAACGTGTTTGCCATACAAGACATGGAAAAAACAACTCAAATATGGCGCCATCGCCTCCGACCAGGAGGCGTTCAAGAACCTCGAGGAACAGTACTGCACAGTTCATCGCGTTTGCAAGTCCTACATAGCCAAAAGTCACTCGCGATGGAGCTGCTGTCGCACAACATCACGAGTGCATGCGTATGAAGAGGCCGACTTCTTTCGAGAACTTCTCGCGTACATAGAGATCAATCTTCAAGCGCTCTATAAAATCTGCAAAAAACTTGAAAAGAATGGGCACGCCGGTTTCATGGAGCATTACCAGTCCCTGCGGTCTAAGCGCACCATCGCGCTGGGCTACCTCGCGGCAAAGCTGCGTCTTGTAACTGACCCAACATTCGCAAGCGAATGCCCCATCTGCATGTCCGAGGTCACTCCACAGGACACGCGTGTAATTTTGAAATGCGGGCACGTGTATTGCTTTGATTGCGTGCAACAAATGATGCGCCTGGACACGATTCACGCCACGCTTATCAACAAGCTGGCAATCGCGTCGCGGGTCTGGACGTGCCCAATCTGTCGGATGCGCGACCCTATTCCGGAAGATATCCCGAAGGCGTTCTATCCTGCGATGCCAAAGCTTTCTGCACCATGATCTCTAGCCGTTTGACGACGGGCGTCTCGACACAAAACAAGACGTGCAAAATCTCGCCAATCAGGAAGAGAATGAGCAAAACCCATCCAAATGCCCACCGCATTCCCCGGGCAATCGCCCATGCCGCAATGATGGTTCCTGCGATGTCAAGAGCCGCCAAATCAAATATTCGGACGGCGTGAAAACCAGTTCGTGGTGCCCCAAAGACATCTCGGTATTTCTGGAATGGACACGCGGACATCGCACCTGATACACTTCACTTATTTTTTTTCGGCAATTGTTAATATACGTTTTTTCAAGCTGGCGCCGTCACTCGAGGATCCCTGTATCCCGTTGACGATCGATCAATGCCACTTGTTCTCCAAAAGCCCCAATCTCAGCCCCCGTTGCAGCTCGGGAAACTGCGACAGCTCGGTAACCTGCGACAGCTCGGACGCAAGCTCCGATTCCAGCTCCGGCGAGAACCCACCCACATCTGTGTCTTTGAATCCTAATCCGTGTGCTCTGATCGACGACTTTGACGTTCGCGTGTTGTCGTCGGGGGACACTGTTGAAACGTACATGGAAAACATCCTAGCGGAACAGCCTGGTCTTGAAAACAATGTGTATATTTATGATTTGGGCGTCCTGCACCGCACCTACCAGCAATGGCTGGATGAATTCCCAGGGATCCATCCTTATTATGCAATCAAATGCAACCCTGACCTCGGCATCTTGCGCATGCTCTGCCAGCTCGGTGCCAATTTTGACTGCGCCTCACCTGCGGAGATTGACAGCGTGCTCGCCATTGGAGCAGATCCTTCCCGCATCATCTACGCAAACCCATGCAAACGCGAATCGGACATTCGCTATGCTGCAGACCGAGGCGTGCGTCACACGACCTTTGACACTGTCCAGGAGCTGCACAAAATTGCCCGTGCCGCCCCCGAGATGCGATGTGTACTGCGCCTATTCGCAACCGATCCCAATGCTCGCTGTCAGCTCAGCAACAAATTCGGCGCACCACGCAACATGTGGCAGCAACTGATCTCCGTGGCAAAAACTCTTGACTTGTGCATCGACGGTATAAGTTTCCATGTTGGCTCTGGTGCATGCACGCCAGCGGCATTCACAAATGCGATTGAGCAATGTCGTGAATTATATGACATGTTGGTTGTGAATGGCTACACCCCTTCCATCATTGACTTGGGGGGCGGCTTCATGCCTTCCACGCTTGGCGGGATCCCCGATGGCATCCGAAAGACATTGGAAACCTATTTCCCGACCTCCATGGCAAGTTCCATCAAAGTGATTGCGGAGCCCGGACGATTCTTCGCAGAGCGCTGTGCAACGCTGATGACAAAAATAATTGGTGTTCGCGACTACCCATCCGATCCTCATACCCGTGATTACTGGATCACCGATGGAATTTATGGTTCGTTCAATTGCATGTTGTATGATCACATTGACCCTAAACCGCACGTTTTCAAGCAAAGCCTCTCTCAGCCTGTCTGTAAAACCACTCTGTTTGGCCCCACGTGCGACGGCATGGATACCGTACTAAAAGATGCTTGGATGCCCCGTTTGGAATACGGCGACTGGATCTATTTTAAAGACATGGGTGCTTACACCATCGCAGGCTCGTGCCACTTCAACGGCATTCCCTTCCCGAACGTCGACCGTCATTATATCTACACGCTCGCAGACCCACAAAAATAACCCACCCCTCGTTTGTTTTTTCTCATGATATTGGCTTGCTTCGCCTACTTCTTGGACTTCTTTGGCTTCTCGGTGACGCTGACAGCAGCAACCGCGGCAGCAGCGGCTGCAGCGGCGGCCGCTGCCTTGCTCGTCTTCTTCTTCTCAGGCACCGGTGGCGGCGGAGGCGGCGCGACCTCCTCCTCAAGGTCAGAATCAACCTCCTCCTCGTCGTCTTCGGCCGCATCCTCATCGTCGTCGTCCTCGTCGCTATCCTCGATCTTCGTCGTATTGCCAACGGCAACCACCGCGTCCTCTGCCACATCTGCGTCCTCGGAGTCCTCGCTCTCGGCATCATCCTCGTCATCCGAATCGAACGTGTACTTCGACTTCTTGTTGACCGCATCAAACTTGGCCATCTCCACCCGCCACGTGCAACCGAAGCGGCCGCCCGCAAACCACAGCCCACCGAGCTGCACGATGGCTTGGCACTTGCCGCCCTTCAGCGAGCCAAGCACGGACTTGAAATCGAGCTCCGTCTTGGCCATGTCCATCGCATCAAACTTGAACGTATCCGTCGACGCATCGTACGGAAGCTTCACGCCGAACGTAGGCGGGTACTTGTTCTGAATCTTGCCCGTCTCCTTGTCAATGTCAAACTTGATGCTGGGCGAATACAGCGAATCGACCACATCACGCAGACCATTAAAGTCCTTCTTGAACCACGTCAGGCGGTTCGCGAACGCATCGTCCTTGATCTTCTTGTCAATGGCGAGCAGCATTTCGAAGAACGCGTTCAGGCGCGGATTCTCCTCCTTACCGCGGAAGGACAGGGAAACGTCATACTTCTTCGGCATGCCCTCGTTGCCCTTCTGGCCAATCAGCTTGCTGTTGTCGTTGATGCCGTACGGCAGGTGCATCACCGGCGTCTGGAACGTAGGCCGGTCGCCCTCATAGAAAATACCGCATGTCTTGGCCTGCGGGTTGTTCTTGAGAGGCTTGACCTCGGCGTACTTGAGCTTGTTGATATCGAAATTCTCGGGCTTCAGGGCGACTGGCATTTTTGAGACTGGGTGAGATCGACTGTCTGGAAGACTGTTGTGGGTTGTTTTTAAGTGAGTTTGCAATTGCAGGCCACACGCTGAGTGTGGTCTTGAAACCTTGTGTAATGTGACATTTTTTGGGAGGCAATCAATTTTTCGGATTCATTTTGCCCACCCGGAAATTGGGCCACAACCCCTATCTCGAGTGCCTGGCTGAAAGACCCAATTCACGTTCGATACCGAATGGTTTGTGCCTGCCTAAAGATTACATCCATGTATATTGTAAGAAGACATCGCGCGTGATAATGCCCGTGCAATGCATGTACATAAGCAAGACCCATGAGCGGTGCCGATGCAAGACCAGCCTGCCGGCTGGCCTCTGCAGCCGTCATCAGAGCTGCGACGCGGATGTGCATCGATACTTTCGCGACATCATGGCGCAATTTCTGCACTTCAAGTTGAAAGATCTGCTCGATTACATGACCTTTCTGGAGCCGTGCAATACAGAGACTCTATCAAAGCTCCTCCGGCATGCTTTTACGAAACACGCTCTTGCCGAGTTCGCCAAGCTCACACTAGAGGTACATCCACGAGATGCGCATGCGATGACCATCAGCAAACTTGCGGATACCATCGTCGATTTCTATGGCAAGCTTCATCGGGCAAACAAATATACGTATTACATCCGCAAATTACAAAAAGCCTGGCGTGCGAAAAGTGCAGCTTCTTTGACGGGTCCATACCCCAACACCCCATCTGTCAATACGGAGGATCCGTTCACCTTTGAGGAAATCGCATCCATTCCACAAAATGAGATCTTCAGTTACACCGATCAAACGGGTCACGTTTATGCTTTTCGAGCGTCTCATCTTCTGTACTCAATTGATCACCTTGGTCCCTACAATCCGTATACGCGCGAAAGCATTCATGAACGTGACCTTGCACGTTTGCGCCGCCACATGCGCATGCATCAAATCAATACCACCATCATCGATGAAGAATCGCGATGGCAAACACCCGAAGCTGCCTTCACGGACGTTCTCTACGATTATGAGCTGTACGGATTCTATACCTCCCTTGAATGGTTCACCCAACTGTCTATCCAACAGATCTATGACATGTATTATGAGCTCTCAACGGATCGCAACATTCCCCTGACGTTTTTCTCGCTGTCCAAATTGGACATGAGTTTGACGAGCGGACAACCGGATGGCGTTGGTGCGCTTTTCTGCTTAGCAGACGACATGAAAAATCTGATTAAAAGCAATCACCCCATGAAATTCTATATCGTATGCAATTTATTTGTTGTATTGGCGATCGCGAGCCCAAACGTTCGCAGTGCCCTCCCTCCATGGGTGCTGACGGGGGCTGTTCTGCATTCTTGAAAAATTTGAAGCGGAGAAAAGACAACCCGATCCCACCAGACAAGCAAGACCAGGACAGAAGCAATCGCTGCCTAAGGGAGACCAAGGATATGGACAGCCTCAATTACCAAATGTCGTCAATGTCCATTACATCGCCATTTGAAGCCCCCGCGCAAGCGCCACCGAAACCACGACACTCGCTCGACGAAAAGCAGTATTACAACAATAGCATTTATCGAATGCATGCACTGGAAAATGATACGCATACGGGTGTCTTTGCTTTGGACTATATTCCAGCGCACTCGTACCTCGGCGACATCCAAGGTGAGAAAAAGTACACTTGGGAAGTGGACATGTCGCTTCACGCGAAAGATATTGTATGGGTCAAAGACGACTTGGTGATGGATTGCTCCGTACGTCCGCGTTGCATCGTAAGTATGATACGCGATGGCACAGTTCCCTATGAGGATGTACCGTGGGTTCAGCCAAATTGTGTCCTTAAAATAACGTATACGAACGGAGAGCCACGCGTTGTCATTCAGACCACTTCCGACGTGCTTCCTGGCGAAGAGCTCGTATTCACACGCGACCCAGACGACATTTGATGTGTGGATAATTTTCTTGTTTAGACATAAGGAGCACAGATCATTTGAAATGCCCAGAGCATCTCCTAGCCCCAACCCCAAACCCAAATCCCCCGAACCCAGCCCAGACAACTCTAAAATGGAAGACGCGTTCTCAAAGGTACTTATCCCTCGTGCCTTAGCGAAAAAGAAAGACGCATTGCCCGATCGTGACCTCCAAGTTCTTGCGCAGGTGGCTACCACAAACAAGACGTTCCAAAAAATGATGAAAGGCACAAAGGGAATGACGAAGAGATTGATGGAGGAAAAGAAAACACATACACTCTTCACGAAAGGCATCAAAACAAAAATCGCTCTCAATGCAATTGTTTGGAGTCCAGATGGGAAGCATATCGCCGGAGCTGGCTCGGGTAAAAACGTACACATTTGGGATATTGTGACAGGTCGTTCTCTCAAGATGCAACCGGAACAAGTGAAAGCGACGGACAGGCTTTCATGGAGCCCAGATGGAAAGTACCTCGCGGCCGGTTGTTCCCCAGGCTGCGTGCTTATTTGGGAAACTGCGACGGGCAAACTCGTCAATAGAATTGAGGTTAATGCTGACTTTGTCCTCCGAGTTGCATGGAGCCCAAACAGTCGTTTTCTAGCCGCGGGATGTACAGAGGGTATGTTGTACATCTGGGAAATTGAGAAGGACACCACTAAGCTCAACCGTATGCTCGAAATCAATACGGACTACGTCTATGGTGTAGCTTGGAGCCCGGATGGGAGCTTGATAGCGTCGGGAGGAGAAGATGATGGGGTGCGTGTCTGGGATGCATCGAATGGTCGTCTTGTCAAGTCCATGGAAGGTGAAGAATCGTTTATGGATGTCATGTGGAGTCCAAACGGTAATTTCTTGGCAGCCGCGCATGCCGAAAACCGGGCTGTGCATATTTGGGATGCCGCGACAGGGCGTCTTGTCAAGACACTGGAAGGTGCATCTGTGCAGGACGAGGACGACAACGAGGACGAGGACGACAACGAGGACGAAGACGACGAAGACGACGAAGAAGCGGCATACAACATCGAATGGAGTCCAAACGGGCGCTTTATTGCTGCTGCTGTCGGCGACAAGACCGCGTGCATATGGGATCCTACATCAGGGGAGCGCGTCCGAGTACTAAAAGGGCACTCCGGTATTGTAAGCAGTGTGGCATGGAGCCCCGATGGGCGCATCCTAGCATCGGCGGGAACGGATGATAAAACCATCCGTTTCTGGGATGTGCGCGATCTTCCCCATGCAGGAGGCGCGCACGCCACCTTGAAACAATGCTATAAAGGTAAGGACTACGTCGTGCACACGGGTGCTCGTGGTGGCAAATACATTCTTGTGGGAGCATCAAAGCAGAAAGTTTACGTAGCCTAGCCGGTGACTAATATGATCTTTTTTCTACACGCTTTTCAAGGATCGTAATGGCAACTCGTACGCAGACGTGCGTGATTCGCATGCTTGATTGTAACAACGCCAGGGATCGTGAAATGTTTCGGTATTTACAAGGTCTTGCGGCGTTGCAGAAATTGCATTTTGTGGATATCTTTCCTTGGGAAACCGAGTGTGATGCCGAGAGTCGCCATTTGATGTTTGTGAGTTTGACGTATTCCTACCCTTCTGCACAAACGCGGCATCTGCTCTCTATGCAGGATATGCCCGGTGTCCAAATGGGACTCCCCACAAAAATATGCGGGTGGATGACCGTGCAAGTCAAGAGTCGGCGGTACATGTACATACCCACATTATCCACGAGGACGCCAACAGATCCTACGTTTGCAGGCGTGGGGAAGGCTCTCCTGGATGCAATACACGAGCATGCTCTGAAGACCGGGATGGATTTTGTGTACCTGATGCCACTCCAGAATGTTATCAAATTCTATCAGAAACAGGGCTACAAGCACGTGCATGACAGCGTGCCTTACATGGCAAAAACGTTGCGACCGGGTCGAAGTCCTACCGCTCAAATTGTGAATGCGTGGGTAGCATACAAAGAAAAACAAGCCAAAGAGCTGACCGACGAGTATGCATTCGCCGAGCTTACGAAGGACCTCGACCCCAAAGATCGCAAGCTTGTCCTCAAACTTGTCGCAGAAGACCCATCGCGTATGTATGAAGTGCTCGCGGTTGTTGAAGAGAGTTCGAGCGTAGACGATCTCCGGGAATGGATCAAGTCCTACTCTGACCCCAGCCTTTAATGTTCTTGGACTTCTGCTTCTCGCGCCCGATAATGGTCTTGTCCAATCTTCCATAGCACGCTAAACATGAGCCCCTGAACGCCATTGCTCAGCAGCTTTGTCTTGAGCCCACGACCCATGACACCGCGCCATCCATCCTTGGCGAGTACCAGTCCGAGCGCTTCCGTATAGGAAATCGGCACAGCGGAAGTTTGCTTGGTTGTTTTTACGACACGCATCGAATTGGATATGCTGTCGCTGACGATGCTCGCGCAAAACCCAATAAAGGCAGCGCGCACGAGCGCAAAGTGTGGCGTATGTGTCATGCGATGGGAAGTGCCTGCCTGTGGAAGATGAGCATTCAAAAAGTTATATGTCAAAAACCATGGATAGTGACCCGCAAAGGTGGCGGCCGACGCTCCAAGTGCTCCATGGAACAGCACGCCCACTCCCCCACCCGCTCCACGTGGCTGCTGCATCTTTTCGCGAAGCACGCGCCAACCACGCTGACTTCCCTCCACCTGCATCACCGTTTTTAGCGTATCAATCGGCATCAGGACAATACGGATGGCGCCGGCGCATAGAGAGGCACATGCTGTTTTGAGGGGCAGCGGCCAATTTTGTGTCGCTGTGAGTGAATTGAGCAACGACATGACGCCTGCATTGGCAGCAGTGTCCCCAAACCGACTCAGAGGCGCCTGGAAAATGGCGGCAGGGTACCCCGCATAAAACCGACGAATCCCACCTTGCGCATATAACGCGCGGGCAGCGGTTGACATGGTGCCTCCATATCGATATTGGTAATTGACAATCGTTCGGAGCCACATGAGCGACGTAACTTGCGCGGCCATAGCTGCCGCGCCTGGCAATCCCCCACCAAGCGCATCTTTTGCGGCTTTCGCAAAAATGACGTGAGTCTCCATGTCCCATTAGTAGACAAAATCCTTAAACCCCTCGGTAACTTCCTTGCTTTCGTGATCCTGTTTTTTGGCCTTTGCCAAGTTCTTGGCCGTATTTGCCAGCTTGCGCATGTTTAGGTACAAGAGGATGGTAACGATGACGGAGCCGATAGCGCCCAAGACGATGAGGATGGTCTTTAGCCATGCCCAGATGCCACAGTTGCCCATAACCGTGCAGTTCAGATCAAATACGGTGATGAAGTTGAATATGACGAGCAACAGATACGGAATGAGCATCTTCAGAAGCAGCGCCCGTGTTTGGCCATCTGCCCCGAGTGCTTTGGTAACATCCGAAAAGCTCACGGCTACGATGATGATAACTGCGAGCACGGTCAGCGACTGCAGCGCAAGGAAACCACTCGCAATTTTTGCTTGAGTGGTCTCGAACATGTAATTGACAGACAGTCTTTACTTCTTCGGTACATTTTTATTCGCCGCGGCACGGGAACGCTCGCTTATGATGATCGCAATGCGTTGTTTTGTTGCCGTCTCTTTCGTGAGCGGCTTCTTGCTGAAACACTTTGCCTCTTTGGCTTCTTTCTCGCCTTTGCAAACCTTGTAACCTTTACCAACACGGCGGATAACGTATGGCATGCTCTATCAAGGGAACACAAAACAAACTTCTTGAGATGTCAAGATGGAAGAAAAAATATGAACAAATTTACTCAGGCTCTCGCAGTGTTTGAACCTTCATTCCTTATGCGCGCACAAAATGTCCTTTCATCCACTTTTGCAGATTGAAGTACGTGACTTCGTCGCTGTCCTTGCAGCCTAGCAGCTTCTTCAGGGCAGCGTTCGGCAGGATGACGCGCTTGTTCTCAGTGTTGAACAGGTTGTTCTTTTTCACGTACTCGTTGATGTGGCGAGTGACCTCCGTGCGCGACATTTCAGTGCCCTTAGCGACGCTGAGGAATGCGCACAGCTCATCCGAGATCTTGGTGGGCTTGGCGAAACCCGAGGGCGAGGTGCGCGCGTTGGCACGCTTGCGCTCAGCCTTCTCGCTGGCCTTCTTTAGCTTGTCGTACTCCTTTTGGGCGACCTTCAGCTCCGCTTGAACCTCCTTTAGGAGCACTGCCAGAGCCGAGACCTTGCTCGTCAGACGCGTTAGAGGCGACTCCTCGGCCTCAACTGGGGTCGGGGGAGCCGGCGCCGCGGGAGCAGCGGCCGGAGTGGCCTTGGGGGCAGCAGCGGCGGGTGCGGCCGTCGCCGCCTTGGGGGTGGCCTTCGGGGCAGCGGCCGGAGCAGGGGCAGCAGAGGTGGCAGCAGAGGTGGCAGTCGCAGGGGCTTTCTTGACGGGCATCAGTGTGTAGTTGATGTATGTGTTGGCGTATTTATCCTTAAATAGTTTTCAAGTTTTCACGCTCCCGCCGCTCCAGAAATGGTCTCCAAAAATATTTCTTTTTTAGCAGGCGGAAGATTTTCCAGCCGCACTTTTTGACGCGGCTCTAACCGAAGACCTACCAAAAGATCCCCACGGCCTTGCAGCCCTTTTCCGTCGATCCGGATAGGTTCGTACAAGTTCGGCATCGCCGGTATCTCAATGAACAGCGTGCTTTGATCTAGGTAGGGCATCTCCTTTGTGCATCCGAGGAAATACTCCTGCAGATCTATGCAGACTTCGCAATACATTTCGTAAGGATTGAAGCCAGCTTCGCTCGCCTCATAGTCCATTACGGAGTACAGTACGTGATGTGCGCATGTCATAGTGATCTCCACTTGCACTTCGCGATCGTCCTCGGTATTGCAAATAACATTGCATTTGGGATACTGACCACAGTCTACGACGACAAACAATGGTTCGGGTTCATGCTTGAGAAAAAGACGAACCTTGCGCTTTTTGCGCATGTGGATATCCGCAAGCGTGGCGCTCATAGTGACTTTGTGCAGTGACCGCGCATCAGGTGTCTTCGCACCTTCACTGGCGGCAGCGGCTTTCTTCATCTGGCTGTATTTGAGGGCAGCGTCAAAGATAGATGTTTTAAAGAAAGACGTCATCGTTTGCATAATGTCCTCCGCATTCATGCGTTCCTCGATCTTTGACCAGGTTTCATGCCACAGCTTCGGATCGTACCAAGATTCGCCATCCGCGTCACCGCCCCCCGCACCGCTCGCATCGCTCGAGCCGTCTGCGCCCGGTGTGCGCGCGTGATCCACAAGAAATTTGTACGCGACCGTGACTTTTTTAAAATAGCTCTCGTGGATCGCACGCTCCTCGGGCGACAAATGCCCGAGTTTGTCTGGATGGTGTTGGCGCGCGAGTGAACGATACTTCTGCTTGATATCTTCTAGAGAGGCGCTCCGAGGAAGCCCAAGAATTTCGTATGGATCTGTCATAACACCTCTTTGATCATGTAGCTTTACGCTCTTATATCTTGCGCGTCTGATTTTGTTTTGTCTTACATATGTAAGTGAGCATGAGCACTCAACTAAGTTACGTGGACAACGGCTCATACGGGTGTGTGGTGCGTCCATCCATTCCATGCAGCCCAAAACAACGGCCACATACAGTATCAAAGGTGTTTGATCGTGCGGAGAAACAAGCAGAAGAATACGATATGATGATAGCCATCCTTCCTCCGAGCCTCAAAGAAGCAAACACCCGCACTCCTTTCTTTGCTGAGCCCCTGGAAGAATGCAAAATCAAATTGCAAGAAATGCAAGATGTGTATAAGAAGTGCGAGAACTTTACATGGAGTCTTAACAAGAAACTTTCCAAAGACAAGCCTCTGTGGCAAATCATTTACCCGGACGGAGGCATCGACCTAGACAAAATACTCAAGAACAAAACAACTCCCACCCCAACCTTCATCGATCTGTTTCAAGGACTTCATAACATTTTCAAGGGGCTGATTGACATTGCAAAGAACAACATCGTCCATCAAGATATCAAGTCCGACAACATTGTCTATAACGATGCTTTGAAACGGTGCCTTCTGATTGATTTTGGCATTGCGCAGCCCATGTCAGAAGTATATGACCTGAAAGCACGCTTCTATTTCACGGCCGTGTACCGCTACTATCCTACCGAATATAGGTTGATGACATTGCTTGCGCATCGCGACTCCAAATTGGTTGAGAAAATGCTCGCAAAGCACCCCAAGGTCATCAAGGCGATTCTTGAAAACTTTGTGGGACATGGGAACCATTACGGCTACTATGAGTATTACGTGAGGGGAACGGACACCATGTTTAATGCTGCATTTCCGGATGCAGAACTACAAACCATGTACCGCAATCTCATCGAGCCTTTCCAGCCACATCGTCAAACCCAGATCACGGATATGATCGACGCAGTTGCACGTGTTGCCGGTGGCCCCTCAGCGGCGAAGCAATCTGCTCCTGCCCGTCCCACCGCTCAAGCTGCACCGATCGATTCGGCTTTGCTACAACAAGCCATCGATGCTTTGATCTCGTATGACATGAACGGAATGGATGCAGATTTCAACAGCGCCGTTATGCTTTTGAATCGGTTACACTTTCAAAACAAGTCCCATCCGACCATTCACCGTGCTTACACCGACATTGTGAAAGTACAAAATGGCACGAAGCCACTCGACGACATCTTTTCGGAATTTATTCTTCCGTTGGAAGAGGTACAAACCCAATTACTAAAAGCGCAGCAGTCGAAGCCACCCCCGGTATTGTATGACTTCCGTGCCATGCGTTCACTCATAAGTTCAACCGCAAACAAGATTGATGTTTATATGTTAGGTGTTGCCGTACTTGAAGTTTTCGCTCGATGCTTGAAGACGGGACGCGTCGGTACAACATCTGCGCCATTCATGAAATCGCTGCTCCATTTACTGCATTCCATGACACACTTTAATGCATTCGAACGGTGCACGCCCGCGCAAGCCTTTGAAGAATATAAACGGTCACTCAGGCATTTGCGGGCTTCTGTCGCGTTCTCTGCGGAAGAGGAAGCCGCAATTGCAGCTTTGCCAGTCCAACCCATCCGCGTGGAAGAACGAAGACACGCAAAGACGCCTGTGCCCGCGCCTTTGCATCCATCTCGCATCGCCTCGAGCCGCCCTCGTAGACGCAGCCTGTCACCCCCACGCCCAATATCTGCAGATGAGCACAAGCGTGTCTTGGCAGAGCTCCAAGATGTATCGAGCAAGATCGTGGCGCGTCAGCTTTCTGCTGCTCTACCATCTACACCGGAGCTCTTCCGCAGGCTTGATCAAGCGACAACCGCAAAACCGGTACGTGAAATCACAACCGAAATCAGTGAGCGTATTCGTTTCCTTGAAGAGCTACGGCGCTCCCGACCAGCCGGCGAGAGGCGCAGCTTGACGGGCAGCATTCGAGTCTTGAAGAATGTCCTCAAAAATGCAGAATCCAAGATGGCGAAATTATTTACAACACCAAGACAAAAAGAAGAATTGGAGGCGATGCGGGCGTCCCGCCTCCGGCCGTGAGTAATGGGTAGTTAAATAGTACTTCTTTTTGTTATGCAAGCACGCACATGAGCATTTGGCGTTCTTTTCGCGATGGCTTTTCATTACTGGTTGATAAGCATTTGCCATACCACACATATGTTCTCACAAACATCACTCAAACAAGCCTTGAGCACTCCCCCAATGTCCTATTTTATGGCGCCTATGGTTTCCCCCTTGAGTACTATGCTGAATGTTTCGTTCGGCGTTTAATCGGTACCGATAACACGTTGTCTGCAACACACGTGAAGTCGCCTGCAAAGCGTGCCGTCTGGGATCATAAGGTCCCGTATGCATTCACGGATCATTACTTCATTGTGGACCTGAACCATCCAGATATGCCGAAAGACCTAGGTTGCTTCCCAGACTTTATTAAAAACATCCTCGAGTCCGCATGCATTCATATGGAGCGACATGTGTTCATACTCACCAACGTGGATGTCATTTGTACATCCAATAACCACTTTGCCATGCGAGTACTCCTCGAACGCTTTAGTAAAAACGCCATCTTCGTAGGAACTACTCACAAAATTGGTAACATCGAGCCGCCCATCCAGAGCAGATTTATGCTTGTACGTGTTCCGCTTCCTACGCCACAAGAATGCTCCGCTATTGTACGCGAACTAGTTCCGGACGGCACGTACCAGGAATGCGCTCCCGGCAATCGCAACCTACTCCATCATATAGGAAATGCAGCACGATCGTCGACGTCTCAATCGCCTTCGGCTTTGGCCTACCCGCCACTTGAGGACTTTATGCGTCGCTCACAGTCCGTCGAATCCATTCGCCAGATGTCTTACAAGCTCTTCCAAGCACACGTGACGCTTCCGCTGTTGACAGCCGATCTGATCAAACATGTGCCACCCAAAAAAGCCGCAACGCTCATCCATAGAGCTGCAGACCTCGATCGACAGTTCAAGGCCTCGTCGCAATGCCGCGAAACTCTCTATCTGGAACTTCTGCTCCACTACGCTTTTCTTCTGCGATGAAGGTAATGGAGGCCTACCGTTTCCTCATGAACGGAGGCTACGCGCAGATCTACCATGATTCTGCGACACAAACCGTCTGCAAGTCTCTTGCCAGGAATACAAAGCACAACGGGCTTGCCTACAGTACGATCATGGACACCATCTGTATGGCCAGCCTCTCGGGAATGCGCGGGATACCTGTGTGCCGCAAGATTGCCGTAGATACAAAAACGGTGAGGCTGTTTATGGATTATCAGGGCACGACCTTGTTGAAATGGGTAGGGGAGCACGACCTCGGTCAGAGGCGCGCGTATTGTGTTGGTTTTATCTCCCAACTCGTCGAGATCTGTCTGAACCTCCTGTATAACGGCATTCAGCATACAGATTTGAAGCCGTCGAACATTCTCGTAAATTCGCATCGTGAGATACACTTGATTGATTATAATTGCATGTCAATTGAGTATGTTCAAGACAATCGACGGCGCTGGGTCGAGAGCATTGGTACGTGGTATTACTGCGCGCCCGAAATTGTTATGAACAAGTGTCCGTCAGATACTTCTGTTGTGTGGTCGCTCGGCCTAATCTATTGCACCATTTGGTACAAGTACCCGATCGCGCGCTCAGCGATGAGAAATGCGTCGCCAAAAAAGTACCCAGAAGAACAACATGAGTGGCGAGCCATCTTTGCGCACATGCAGGCTCAATATTCGGGGACGACGGCACTCGTGTGGCGGGAGGTCATTAAACACTTACCTGCGGACTCCGTTGAGTTCGTGACCCAGATGCTCGCGTGGGACCCTAAAAAACGACCGTCGCTCCAAGAAGTCTTTCTCTTCTTTCGACGCGAACCCATTGCAAGCATAACTCCACATCGCTTGGAATGGGCGGCACATCCTTTATGTGGAGAAAGACGGGATCAAGTTATCCAGCATCTGTACGACATCAGCGACCAGCATCGCCGACCTCACTATTTCACGAACGCAGTCGTGCTATGGGATCGGTGCAGCAGCCATTTTCAGACGAATGCTGATCCAAAGTCCATCGGCCTTGCATGTTACGCACTCGTCGGGTTTATGCACAACGAATGCATCTTGTCCGAACGGCTCTTTTTGGACAAATGTAGCCCCCATTGCACGCCAAAGGAGCTTGAGAATATCCTTTTCGACATTGGTAACCATCTGCATTGGCGGTTATATCAGCGCTCTATTGAATACCTACTACTGAAACTAGGCTTTACAACATCCATGAGCACATTGAAAAGGATGCTCTTGTCCCAAGCGGATCCCTATACTCCTAAGACCATTGCGAAAATGTTGTCCGATAAATCGTCCGTTTCTGTTTTGGATAGGACTTAAGGAAACTTCGTTTGTCAGCGTTAGGTAGTTCCGCACCTCTCTTTGACCTTTTGACAAAGTTCGCAAGTTACAACAGGGAATGGAATCGAGAATTGAGTATTTCTTGTACCGTATAGAGTCCATGATCAACATCGCATGCGCACTGGCACATGAACCCTTCCTCGCAGATATTGCACATGTCTTGCATAGCGCTTTTCGGAGAATCGAGAAGCTCTACTACCATCACGTGGTTGCCGCCGATCTCAGACAGGCGTGCGCCGATAAAAACCAAGAAGACGTGCGCGCATGGCTCATGGTGGTCTACGTGATCTTGTTTCGATCTTACGTGGATTACGTTTCCATCACCACTCCTTAGCCCGCAAGACGCACTTTCCAAACCTCGAGGTCGCATTGCGATGTCGTGCGCAAATATGCGGCGGCGTCGGCTTCGGACATTTCCCGCCAGCGCCCGCGCTTATTTTTGCGTACCACCCAGCCTTTGGGTGTGTATTTCAGCAGGTCCTTCACCCCCGCTGCGGGTGCGGTCACATGTGTCACATCCACACGCGGTTTCTGCGGAGTCGTCACCTGCAGCTCAACGCCGTGGTTGGTCTGAACGTAGCCCTTGATTTGAATGTGACCGCGATGTTCCTTGAGATGGCATGCTTCGCAAAGCGGCACAAGGTTCGCCGCGTGGTTCATAGAATGATGGCCAATAAATCCATGGCCGTCAGCCGTATGCTGGTATTTTATATGATGCACCTCGCTAGCTTTATTTCCACAAATACGACAGGTATCCATGCGCACCTGAGCATTGTAGCGCGACGTGCGGTCTTCAATAATGGCATCTCCGACGCCGAGCAGGCTTTTGCGGATCACATTTGCTTTTTCGAGAAAGTCACTGGGCATGTCTATCCCACAGCAGACTTCCAGACCATAGTAGCGACTACCAACACCCTCTTTCAGGATGCGGTCATATTTGATCTTTTTGTTTGCGTCAAACTCTACATGCATGTGATAGTTCCGCACCCCCGCAGGTAGCTCCATAACGTCCTGAAGTTCGTGAAGATGCGTCGCAAAGATGAAAGACACCCGCGTGCGTGCCAAGTACTCGATACCTGCCCCTACGATGGATACTGCACTCAATGACTCTGTTCCAGCACACAGCTCGTCGCCCAATACAATGCTCCACGGATCACAGCGGAGCAGAATGTTCCGCAACTCGGTCATTTCCACGACAAACGTACTCATGCCGCGGTAAATGTTGTCTGCACCCGAAATCCGGGTGAAGAGCTGGCGGTAGGGGACGTAAGAGAAGCGGGACGCGGGAACGTACATGCCTGCTTGCGCCATGATGATGCTCAGGCCAACGGCTTTCATCAGCGAGCTCTTTCCAGAGGAATTTACGCCGTACAGTAGCATTCCACTTAGATCACGCTTGCCCAAGTGAATGTCATTCGTGACATAGAGTGTTTCATTGCTGATGCGTTCGATGATCGGATGCCGCAAGCCTTCTGCCTCGAGAAAGGCGGATGCCCCTTCATTGCTGCGTGCTTCCGCCGCCTCCGCCAGCTCCGCCACCTTCGCGACCTCCGGTTGGCAATAGCAGAACTCGCGGGCGTTCTTGGCGTTAGTTGCGTGCACATCTAGCTCGCCGATTGCATGAACAATGCACTCGAGTGCGACGCGGTGCTTCTCAAAAAAATGCGCCAAAAACTCTTTATAGCGCGATTGCACCATGTGCGACAGGACACGCTGTTTCTCAAAGATTCCTGACGATAGCGTGCGAAGTTGCGGATGCGAAATGCGAAGCATGCTGCTTTGTGCGCTTATGGTGCGTATCTCGAGGTCTTTGATGTCAAAGGCAACGCCGTCTTCACCTGCCTTTATGACGGTTACTCCACGTACCCCTACTTGCTTCCAGCGGGTGGCCGTCATGATCAGGTAGTGCCCGTCGCGATCATTGCATTCAAAACGACACAAGGTACTGTTGGTGTCCCCACCGATTGCAGTGATGTTGTCTGCAAGCTCCGTAAACACTCGGAGGTCACGCTCAATGGATTCATGAAGTTTGTCAATATCATTGTGCACCCCTTTGACAAAAATGCTTCCGTTGATGTCCGATAGGTTATATTTACCAGCTTCATCCAAATCAAGGACAGAGAGGTAGGCGTCCTGGATGCACGCAATATGCGCAGCCGCCTCCGACCCCGACCCCGACCCTGTCCCCGCCCCCGCTCCCACCTCACCAGCAATCAAGAGTGCCTCCTTGGATGCTTCCAACGACGAGTGTATACCGTTCCATTCAAAGGGCGCCAGTGAAACCAGTGCTATCTTGCGGACGATGCGTTCAAGATCCAGCACACCACTGAGTTTCTTGCAGATGCCCGCGTACAAATCTCCCTCTAGAAGCGCTTGCACAGCTTGATATCGCGACGCAATCCATTTTGCATCACTTGAAGGATTGAGCAGGTAATGAAGGAATCGGCGCTTCCCGATGGCCGTGGCACAGCGGTTCAAAATCTCCACAAGTGGTTTCTCTATGGGGTTGTAGCTGATCAGATTAAGCTGGAGTGCGCTGTTGTACTGCAGTTGCAGTTTGTCTTGACGGTCATGAATGACACATGGCTTCAGATGTTTTGGAATTTCTTCATTGTGCACGAACGCAAAATGGATCGCAGCACACAAGGCTGTACATGCCATGCTGAAATAAGCGATGCCGAGGAAATCCGTAATGGACAGGAGCGTCGTGTTGCGCGCGCCGTACACTTTCTCCAAGACATCATTCTGGTAGGAAGGCACCGTAAAGCAACTCGTCTGCGAGCTCGGTTTGACATGCAAGCACACATTTTCAGGGATCTGGAGATGAGATAGCACGTCACCCACTCCCGTCCCTTCGACACTCGCATCAAAACAGCATACGATTTCCCGTGGTCGAACCGTCTTGAGAATGCGGAACGCCTCATCTTTTGCATACATCCGATCATTGGCGTGCGAGCCAACTTCATACACATTGCAATCGCCAGTGGTCAAGTCGATCCAACACATGCCCACGCCATAAATCATGTCTCCGAATCGCGTTTTGCCGAGGGTATTCCAGTACATGACCATCAGGAAGGGTGCGTCGAAACCCGATGGCGACATGTAGGTGGATGGACTGACGACTTCTGTTACCTTGCGCACCACATTCGGGGGTGGCGTCACTTGGCGTATGATCACGCATGTATAATTGGCATGCACCAGTGTCTGAACATGCTTCTGGAGGATGTACATCGGAAAGCCCGCCATGAGTGGATTCTGTCGTGTGCACTCGATGCTCTTGTTCTTTTTGCTGACTTGCAGGTTGCAAAGATCGGCGATTTTATATATGTCTGCGCCAGCTATTTCACCAGAGCCCTCCGACGTAACTGCGTAGAGCTCAAAGAAGTCCCCGACTTGCATGAGAATGACCGTTTGTTCCCCATACTGCTCTTTGTACTCCACGCAATAGGCGATGTAGTCGTCGTAAATCATTGGCACACCGCACCAGAAGACACTTGCATTGATGTATGTTTGTATGTATTCACTTAAACCATCTTTGAAACAAGAACAATATTTGGGGAAAGGAAAGAGCTTAAGTAATATAACGCGCTATGGTAAAGCCCACATGGCCGGCTTATGGACGACTGCCGTCGATCAAATCGTCGCAGGCGTCCCTATTGAAAATATACGCGTCACGTGCCCTTATTGTCAAAATGAAGTAAGTTTTACAGATTGCATGATGCATCTTCGAGACGAACATATCGAGTATTATATGCTTATGATGGCCATTGTGCAGCCTGCTTGGCTTGCCGAATATGCAGAGCCCGGAGATCACGAACCGTGGGACTCATGGGATTCGTACGAATCTCTCTTGGAACTATGTGACCAAATCGGCTACGAGGAGCCTGGCGTCTCTGACATCAACGCCGTAAGCACGGTCATCCACGCAGCGGATCTTACCGAAAACGCGCCCGAGCGGTGCGTCATTTGCCTTGAGGACTTGCGTGTGACAAATGCGCTGTTGCGGCAGATGACAAAATGCAAGCACTGCTTTCATGCCAATTGCATTGAACAATGGCTGTCGAAAAAGAAGACATGCGTGGTTTGCATGCAATGCCTAGAGGCGTGATGGTCACGGCACCCCTGCCGTTGCCGAACTGCGAATTTGCGCCTGAATTTTGCGCACATCACTTGCGATGAATGCTACTTTCAACGCTGTCATAAAAATGAGCATGGCAAAGACGGCTAGGATCGCGAGAAACAATTCAGACTCGACATTCATTTTTGCATTTATGCGTTGTTCGTGCTGGTGTACTCGTGCGCTGGTCATTTTTTGGCACACAAAACCTGAACCCTGAACTCTCAAATATGGTTGATGTCCAGGGGCGCATCGTCGGCGTCGGCGAACATGACGTACTCGTCCCCTTCCGCTGCATTTTCAGGGTTGGTGATGTGTTTGTGGAGCTTCTCTGGAAGCACATTCTGGTAAATGAGGAGGGACACCTCATCGTGAGAATACTTGTGCATGACATCGACTTTGGATGGCTCGAAATCGCGACGAGACACAAGCACCAGATCGCCGCGTTCGACGATGACTTTGGATTTGAACTTGCGCATGGATCCACAAATGCGACCAATGCATGGCTCGACCGCTCTCTCACCGTCACAAATGACCCGTACGCGCCCGTTACCGAGCATGTCCGTTACAATGGCGTATTCCTGGCCGTCGCCGGGATACGCAAGCTCACGGTGTTTTACCGGCCGCGCGCTGCGTTGCTTAGCATTGCGAATGCGGCTTTGATACATTTTACAGCTGGTACACAGTAAGCACATAATTTTAAATCGTGCACATAAATCGCGTCTCAATAATCGCGCACCGTGAACCGTCCGCGTTTCCTTGGCGGCGACAGTGGAGAGTTTGCCCTTGGCGCCCTCTTCATCCAATGTTCCATCCTGACCTCTGTCATGGGCAGAATTGGAAATTCGAGGGGCGGCCGATAAAAGGGTAGGTGGCAGGTCTTCTCAAACGGGGACGACATTTCGGCGGCAGGGTTGATATAGATTTGTTCAGGGTTCGCCGTCATTTTTTTGGGGCCGGCGCATACACTCTGCCACAATGACAGAATAAATTTGGGTACACTGGCAAGCATCCTATTGCTTAATTTGCGCATTTTGTCGCAGACGCAGAATGTCACCCAAACAGAAATCGTCCGGCTTTCTGTGCCCGGGGCTACGTTATATTGCACGCCCTATAACCTATCGCATGTGTCAAAATGATGCGCACCCCAATCTAGGTTGCTGCGACAAATGCCTAGCCTGGCCGCTCCCCGCCGAATTGCGGCAACAACTCGCTGAAATGATTCAACAAGCAAATGCACCGAACAACACGAATCCAGTGCAACAGCAAGCCATTCGTAGCGATTACGAGAAATCCCGAATTGCGGCACATTACAAAGCTCTACATGAACTCATGAACAAGGCCTTTACGGGCGCATACCAGCGGGGGGATCATGCGCTGATTGATAAAATAATTAACCCGATCGCTATTTACTATGGCGACGTTGAAATGGATCAGGCTGTGGATGTTGATGTCGAGGCAGGTCGACCCACGCATGATTAGCAAAAAGCACGCGAAGTTATGCACACGGCGGTGAGTAAACTTTTACACGAGCATATGGTAGGTAGTAAGTACATGTCATCCAACTCTGAGAGGACTCCCAAAAAGACACCTTCGCGCACGGCCACAAGCTCGAGTACGAGCACACCCGCGAAGAGTAAGCAGACAAACCCTCGAGAACGCACGGTAGCTAACAACAAAAGAATTCGGTCACCTGAGTATGTTACACCACCTTCTAGTCCTCAACGGGCGATATACGACATCGCTTCGCCACCGCAGTATTACAAAAAATTCATAAAAGAAATGAATGAGAGAAATGGGCAGCTTTCTCAAGTTCGGCCTGATCGGATGCAGCTTCTCTGGAAGATCGGATTCGATCCACGCCAACGTAACATAAGGAGCTACTTAGTCCCACACCCCCCTGCGTCTACCAGTACCGAAAGACGCACAAAAAGACGACTCACTAGCCCTACGCGTTGATTAGATGACCATGCGAGGCGCGACGCCCATGGTCATGAGTTCTTGCATGAGCAGCTTCATGCTGTATGGAATTCGTACTTGAGTTATGTCTGCCGAATTCTTGCAATTCGTACAGCGGAATTTGTTTTTCTCTGGATTCGCCACCGCCATCATTCCGCAGCGCCGACAGGCGAACACGCGGTAGTTGTCACTCACGTCCAACATCCTCTCCTTCAGGAATGCGCTCACGCCGTGTGCCACGCAAGCGTCGCGCTCCATCTCGCCGAATCGCAGGCCACCGTTCCGCGCGCGTCCCTCCGCTGGCTGGCGCGTCAGCATGACCACAGGGCCATTGGCACCACGCGTGTGCATCTTGTCTTCCACCATGTGCTTCAGACGCTGATAGAAAACAGGCCCAATGAAAATCTCCGTGTGAATTTGTTCGCCCGTACGGCCATTGTAGAGAATTTCGTTGCCGTAGCGCTCCATTCCAAATTGCTCCAAGACGTCGGCCACATTTTCCACGCCGCAATCTGTAAACGGTGTCGCATCGCCCAGTGCGCCGATGGCACATCCCGCCTTTCCCATCAGGCATTCAATCAGCTGTCCGATGGTCATGCGCGACGGGATGGCATGTGGATTGATGATGACGTCGGGCACGATGCCGTTCTTGCTGAAGGGCATGTCCTGCTGTTTGTAAATCATACCGATGGTGCCCTTTTGGCCGTGACGGCTACTGACCTTGTCGCCGATGGTTGGCTTGCGGTACTTCCGAAGACGAATCTTGCAGAACTTGTAGCCATCGCCATTGACACCCTGGTAATTCATATCAATGTGGCCGTGATCATTGTTTTTCATGTACAGACTGGCGTCCTTGGGATGAATCACCCCCTGGACTTTGTGGGGCATGACTTTGCCAACGATGATATCATTGTGATCGACATACGTGTTCTTGGGCACGAAACCATCCTCGCCAAGCTTGCTGTAATCCTGCGGCTTGATGTGCGCCGTGTTCTCCCGGTCGGGCTTCGTGAAGATCTCTTCCTCGCCGGTGCTGTGGTTCTTGCTGCACTGATCCTTGTAGCTCTTATAATATGTACTCGTGAACAGCCCCCGGTCAAGCGCGTCTGCGTTGATCATGACCGAATCTTCTTGGTTGAAGCCCGTGTAGGTCATAATTGCAACGACGGCATTCACGCCGCTTGGTAGCGACTCAGAGTGCGTGTACTTGGATAGGCGCGTGCGCGCCATCGGCTTCTGAGCGTAATTGAGAACATGGCCGAGTGTGTCGATGCGGTAATTGAAATTGCTCGCATACACACCCACGGCCTGCTTGCCCATCGCGCAATTGTGTACAATGAAACCATCGCCTGTACAGAAGGAGTGATTCTCAGATTCGGTAGTGATGTCGGCAATGGTGCAGTTCTCAACTTCTTCAATGGATGCGATCGGCACGAGAATTGTGTGTGTCTTGAGTTCAACATCCATCAGCCAGTTTTCATTGATTTCTTCCTTGATCATGGTTTTGTACTTCAGGTACTCAACAGCCTTGCCACTCTCAACAAGCTTCCGCCCATTGTACCGGTAGCCAATTGTATCGAAGGAGTTAATGATATCCATTGCGCCGAACTCTGTCATCAGTGCCTGCAGTTCGCGAGAATATGGATCAGTCGCTGGTTGGTATGTATCCTTTCCTTGGAAGCCTGCCAGGAACTCCCGCTTTGTTAGTTGCGAGCCATTTGTGATCCAGAGAGGAACCGCATGTTGTGGGATCATACCAAGTGCAATGAAAAGGGAGGCAAGGACACCTTTGTGAGACACAGCTACGGATCCGGATTGATCGTCGATTGGTACGCGCTGGAATCCGAGTTGCTCGACGTCGTCTTCAAACTTCTGCGCATCTTCGCGCAGGCCGAAGTGAATGTTGAGGGTGCCGTCGCCGTCGCCATCGCCTGCGAGGATGTAACCTGCCATACGGGCAAGTACAGGGATGTGTTTGCTCGTCGAAAGAAATGGCAGAAAGTTCATGTCCTCGAGTGTTGCAATGTGAGCCGTGATGAGAGATGGATTCACGTTGTGCTCGCGAAGACGGGCTTCCATTGTAGCGCGGTCAAGTACCACGTATGTTTCCACATCGTGTGACATGGGCTTGGGCTCTAGACATATGGAGAGCTTGATCGGCTTTTCTTTTGTGTGCGCGCGAAGCTCATGCACTTGCTTCCAGCCCTCGTTGGTCAGGAATGGATGATCGTATGTTGCAACAATCGTCCGCCCAGAATGCGTTTTGATGCGATAGATCGTTTTGTCAGTTTTCCTTACGTACTGATTTACGACTTTTGTGGTACTTTGATAATGTGTCTCCGGATCAAAAGTCATCACCATGTCCCCTACGCGCACATCTTTGATCATCTTGCAAGAACCGTCCGCCATCCGAACCAATTCTTCCTCCCACAGGCATTGGTACGCGTTGCGAGGTGACTGGTTATGGTCTGAGAACGGAATGTTCACACCAAGCACGCCGTTGATCAGGCTCGGATGTAGCTCACAATGTGTAAAGATCGGTGGCAGCGAAGCCCCTTTGATACCACGCGCGAGATCGCGCGCGTTCATGGCGACCATTGCTTTGTCGATCTCTTCAACATCCATGTACTCGATGAAGCTCTCCATGTCCGGCTCCATCGGCACCACGAAACTTGCAAAGGACTTGTCTTTGAAATTGTTCCAATCATACTTGCCACCCGCTCCAAACAGCTTGTTGAACATGAGCTGCCGATCCTTGTCGACCATCAGCAGCGGGCGACACATCCGACCCGCTTCGGTGCTTGTGATGATGGCATTCTGCTCGACATTCCAGACAACCGACGTCATCGGCGAAATCGAACCACTGCGCTTGAGGCGCTTGAGTTCGCCGTAGAGCCTCACTGGATCAGTGTGGTAACCTACTAGATCGCCATTGATGAATACACACACGGCATCGTCCGAGCCCATAGCATTCAGGAAGGCAGCACGATCGCGCACGTCGTCATTGTAAATAGCTGTTCCTAGATCAACCACACATTGCCGAAGGTACGCAGAACTTGAATTGTTGGTCACGCGCGTGCTGAGCGCCAGGTTTTTCACCAAGCCGACGCTCGCTCCCTCGGGGGTTTCTGCGGGGCAGACGACACCGAATTGCGTGTTCTCAAGCTTGCGAGGCTGAACCAGCTTGCCATTTTTCTCCATAGGCGTATTCACGCGCCGCAGGTGGGACAGCTGCGCGAGGTACGACATTCGGTTCAGCACTTGTGCCACACCCTGGCGAATGTTTTGGAAGCTGCCCAGCGTCTTCACGCCCCAGTTGCCGGTGCTGAGGGCGTAGCGAATTCCGGTCTCAATAATATTTTGTTTCATGAACCGGTGGATATTGGTTTGGTTGATGATGTTCATCGGGTTGATGGTGCTTGCCCGCCACAGGTGGAGCTCGCGCTGGATCAGGTTGCGCATTTCTTTGATGAGCTTGCCGTAGCATTGGCGGAACAGATTGCTGAGAAGGATGCCCGGAGTATCAATGCGTTTGTGCAGATAGGAGTCGCGATTATCGTAACCGATGTAGCCCAGATGCACCGAGAGGAGTTTACGCACCATGTAGCCGAGGTACAGCGCCTTCCGGTTGAAGCTGGGGCCGACGTGCGGCAGGAAATCCGACTCGATGACCGACATCAGCACCTTGCGTGCGTATTCGGGTTGCTCCATGTACTCGCGCGGCGTGCCTGTTACGCCCATCATGCGAACGAGCGCCGTAAGCGCCTGATCTTGAGTGCTGAATTCGCACGCGTCCTCGGCGCTTGCCATGAGCTCGCTGACAATGCGGGCATTTTTAGGATGGTTGACGTCAAGCACGATGTGTTGGATGATGTCGGCGTCCGACTCTACACCCAGTGCCCGGAACATGGTGAAGAGCGCAATTTCGGAGCGGAGAAACGTAGTGTTGAGTCGAATGACGCGCCCTAGGTGGTTTGGCTTGCCGCTCAGCTGCAGACTGCAGGTCTTCGGAGGCAGGAAGACGCCATCAGGCATGGATCGGATTTCTGCCGTGAGCGTGTCCGCAGATGCATTCGGGGCGAAGATGAGTGTTTTATTTTCACTGATGCGATCCTGGCTGATGACCACCTTTTCGTTGCCGTTGATGATGAAATAGCCACCTGGATCGTAGCGACATTCGCTGCCGTGCGGCTCATTCACACCCGGGATCATATTGAGCACGCAGGCCTTGCTCTTGACCATGATGGGAATCTTCCCAATGCACACGCGCGACACAGACGCCTCCTGCTTCTCAATCACGCGGTCTTCGTTGACGGTCTCCGTCATAATATTCACGTCCACGTTGAGCTGAGCGCAGTACGTCAGATTGTTCATGCGCGCCAGACTGGGCGTCATCAGCAGCTGCGTGCCATCCTGAGTCTGGAAATGCGGTTTCGACAGCGTTGGATTGGTGATTTTCAAATTGATTTTGTACTTGAAGTTCTTTAGCTCGGGCACGTACTGGTGGCAAATTTGGATGGGGTTGAATCCCTGGATGATTTGCACCAGCTTCTTGTCGATGAATTCGTTGTAGCTTTCAATTTGATGGTGAACAAGTATGTTGGCGGTGTCCTGGCCTCCACCCTGATTAAAATAACGATCAATGATGTCCCATGTCGCTCCTTCGATGGGAGCGCTGGCGTCGGTCGTCATATTTGCGTGTCTTTCAATTTGAGAGCACACGACCGTGCACGCTATCCGGTATATTTCGGTCACTTTTAAATCGCCAACGGGTCAATTTTTGGGCTGGCCGCTCACGCTCTAACCGTGTCCGTTTCTTGTTGCACTTGATAAAAAAGTATAATACAAATTTAGGAAAGAACATGTCACGGCCATGGAATTCAAGAAAGTTTAAAGAGTTCATAGAGCTCTTGAACAAATATAATTGGTATGGATGGCATACAAGTGCTTGGAACGATATTACAAGTTTCTTGCACAAGCATCCAACGTTCAATGTGAATATAAAAAACCGAGATGGACAATCTGCTGTTATGACATCCGTTAGCAATCGAGAAATTCTCGAATTACTCGTAAAATCAGGTGCTGACGTGAACGTTCAAGATCATTCCGGAAATACAGCGCTCATGTACCACATGAGAAAACATTACGCGGGAACGGCAGAAATTGTAAAAGCTCTGCTACGATTTGGCGCACATGTCAATCTTCAAAATAATGCAGGCGAAACAGCACTCATGTATGCTATAAAATATTGCTATGGAGATTCCTTGGATTTTGTTAAACTACTTCTCAAGGCTGGTGCAGATGTGTCCTTGAAAGACAGTCAAGGACAAACTGCGCTCGATTACGCATACTCTAGAAGAGAATATTATAATGAGCAGCTACATGTTTATCCTCCGATTCGGAAAGGAATGGAAACGATCGTCGGCATACTTGAGAAGGAAATGATGAAACACATACGAGAAGACGTGAAGACAATGAATAAGCGTGGCTTGACAGCCCTTCACGCTTTGACAACCGTCCGAAAGGACGCGGTTGGAAATGCTATCCCGTCACTCAATCAAGATCTCATACGACGAATCATGAAGCAGTCAAACACGCTCATGCCTCCACGTCAGAACCCAACCAGCAGAAAATCAGAACCAATGCGTGCAAAGAAAACAAACACAAGCGCAAGTGAGAAGCGGTCTCCTGTGTAAAAACCATACCTTATTTTTGTTTGATTTCTTTGGGCTTGGCGCGCACAGTATTTAGAGTGAATGATCAATCAAATTACATAGCATTACTCTTAAAATGGAGAGCACAACCCGTAAGCGGCCTGCACCGTCTTCGCCAACGCCCAGCTCCACTGACCCGCCAGCCAACACAGCCACCCCGAATCCCAAGCGGCAAAAGTGCACGGAGCTTATTTGCGTTTTTGAAGACGCGGCCAACAAGCGTGCTCTGTACATCGACGAGCGAAAGTCCAACAAATACCATAACCATTTTGATTTCACGCTTAAAAGCCTCGACGATCTGCTGTTTCTTGACCGGTATTACACCACCAAATACGACAAGCGCAAGACGAGCAACATAAACTTTTTCAACATTCACAGATTGGCACCGGCGATCCGAAAGCTCCAAGCGATGGTGGGGCTTGAAGACGTCAAGGAGCAGATGCTGGCCATCATTGTGTTCTTCTTGCAGCGCCTGGATGTGAAGAACCAGGATATGTTGCATACGGTGGTTTATGGCGGCCCCGGTGTCGGCAAGACGCGATTTATTGGAATCTTGGGTGAAATCTACGCTGGCCTGGGTGTGCTGGAGCACGGCAAGGTAACGTTTGTAAAACGCTCCGATCTCATCGGCCAATACCTCGGGCATACGGCGGTGAAGACTCGGAAAGTGATTGAGGAAGCGAAGGGAGGCGTGCTGGTGATTGACGAGGCGTACTCTCTGGGCGATACTGAACAGCGTGACAGCTTTTCGCGCGAATGCATCGATACACTCAACCAATACCTGAGCGAGGCTAAACAGGATTTTGTATGCGTGATTGCAGGGTACAAGCATGACCTGGAAACGCGTTTCTTCAAGACCAACCCGGGCTTGGAGCGGCGCTTTGCATTCCGATTCAGCATCCCCGACTACTCTCCGAAGCAGCTTCGCAGCATCTTTATGCGCATTGTGGAAGAACACGGTTGGACGGTGAGCGACGAAGTCGCCAATTGCGACCTTTTCGACAAGCACCGAGATCTCTTTCAATTTAATGGCGGCGACATGGAGACGCTCTTTACAAAAATCAAGTTCTTCCACAGCATGCGTGTGTTCTCGTTGTCGAAGGAGGAGAAAAAAGTGATCAGCCTCGAAGACCTGGAGAAAGGGATGGAGACGTTCACGAATAGTGATCGGGTGAAGAATGAGAAGCGGGAGAGGGAGATGATACGGCATTTGTATATTTGAAACACCATTCTAAAGCCCAGCACATTCTGGACGAGAATTAAACAAACTTACTTACTCGTTGCATGCGCGCAAAGGTTTGAATCCCTGCTTCTTGGAAAGGCAAATCTGCAGTTCCCAAACCGGTTCCTTGTCCCATGGATGCTCCGGCAGCATATCCACCACGATAGACATTCCAACGATCGGTCACCCAACTTCCTGGAGCGGACGCAGCAACCGTCGTCATACTTGCAAAATTGGTACTGGTTCCACGTTGATTGATACGCATGTCTCCATTGATTAGAACATTCCTAAACATCCCCATATTCCCCGCACTGATGTTTCCTGAGACGTAAGCATTGCCTTGAATATGTAAGGGCTGTTGCATGTTGTTGGGGCATCGTCGTCCCAATCCCTACATTCCCACCTACCACAGCATTCCCATTCACCTCCAACAATTGCTGAGGAGCTGTTGTCCCGATTCCCACATTTCCGCTTTGATAAAACACCGATAAAATAATAATGGGTTTATGCGTAAATTAGACACAACTTCAATGACACAAGATTGATTTGTTGTAAAGATACGAGTTAGAACCCAAAACGCAAACCAAATGAATGGATGCATGAAGGAGGTATATGATAGATGCGTACGTTCCACGAGATGTCAAACCTTACATGGGTTATAAGAGGGTTGGAAGTAAATTTTTTATAAATTAGATAAAATAACTTGTGTAATGTTGACGTGCTTTATCTATATCCCATTGTTCTCTATTTAAGGATTCATTGACATGGTTATGTAATTTAATAGACCATTCAAATAAACTAGTAGCTGATTCAGGTGGAAAATCTTTTAAGTACTTCATGTACTTATTTTTGCATTGAGAACAATTCATTAAGTTATATAGATTATTTATAAAAGTAATTATTGTATTATACGTTTCCAGTTTAGCTATATTATGATGTATTTCATTTTCGTACTGTAAAGTCATAAAATGAATAGTATGCCATAGATAATGTGACCATCTTGTGAATACCATATAATTTTATAAAATAAAATATTTAACGGACATACCATTCAAATCGCATTGATCTATTAGATGCAGTATTTACATTACAACAAGCAACATAATCTCCAGCTGAATAACTTGCTCCCACCATTCCAATTCCTCCAGAAATATCATTTGATAATTGATCATTCTCATTATTGGTTGCCCAACCCCATCTTACATAGTGTAAGGAATAACCGCGATAGTTAATACCATACCAATGAAATCCTGCCGAGTATGACCATAAACTGTCACTCCATTTTAATAATCCTCTTGGAGCTGGATTTGTAGCATTATATCCAATTCCATTACTTGCCTTGGTTATTTGATAATTACGATTAAAGAAATCTAGTAGAGGTATAGTAGTATTAACTACATTGTTTTCAATCCAGACCCACCCTCCATATCCACTTGGTAAATCTCCACCTGATGTAATATCCGGAAAGATGGCTAACCAGTCTGTAGCAGGGAAGTAATTGTATGTATGAAATTTAGCATCACCATCATTGCGATTAGTTTGTGTAGGATTTAATGTATTATTAGTTGTCCAATAATTGGCATTATAATTAAAAGTTGTACCACGTGTTCCTTTTAAGCACATCATCCACCCTCCTCCTGCACATGTACGATTCATGATACAATATATTAGTGTTGCTCCAACTGTTGGAAGGTTTATCCAATAGGTACCATCGGTGGTTATATTAAATGTTTCTTGAATATATTTTGCAGATGGTGCTGCATTATTTGCCGTAGAACCGTCCAACATAGGTATTAATCGTCCTTGGTAATATATATTGGATATAGTTAATGTACCTGAACTAATATTACCATTTACATCCAAAGTTGCAGCTGGATCCGTCTTCCCTATTCCTACATTACCTTCACTTGTAATACGCATCCTTTCTGTAAGTGTTGTATTTAATCCTGTTGAAAAGATTAAGTCACCTTTGAAAGTTCCATTACCTACTGTTTGAGAATCAATTGCTTGAATTTGTGCGAGTGGATACTGATCCGTTGTGTGATTATTTTTAAAAACAATAGATGATGAACCACCTTGATAAGCATTTGTTGTATTTCGAAGGATAAGGGTATCACCTGAACCAAATATTTCAATTTTTGATTTTGGATTCGTCGTCCCTATCCCCATATTGCCATTTCCATCTACCACTACCTTACTCACACCCCCATCCCGAACATCTATAATGCTTCCTGTACCGACTTGATCAATAATGACACCAGTCGTTGTAGAATTGGGACGAACATGAAGCGCCGCCGTTGGAGCCGCCGTCCCCACCCCCACATTCCCTCCTACCACAGCGTTTCCATTCACCTCTAACAATTGCCGAGGCGCCGTCGTCCCTATCCCCACATTTCCGCTTTGATAAAACACCGTATTATTCACATTTGTCCAGTAATCGCCGTCGCGTACCGGGGTGACGTATTGATTGTTTTTTGCCTTGATGACGTAGATGACGACGTTGTATGGGGGTAGGATGCTGAATGATTCGCCGCTGCCTTTTGAGTCGGTAGTGAATGTGTGGGTGTGGTTAGGTTCGGTCAGAGTCCTTGGTTTTGTTCCTGTGTATGTAGCCTCTTTGATATCGCCGTGCGTCCATCCCGATAAATATTGATATGAGTAATTTCCGCCATATCTCACATCAATTACATCTAAATCGTGCCGATGACTGCCAGCGCCTACCGTCGTCCCGCTATGACTATGCGCCGGCATATTCGCCTCCACCAGAGTACTTGTCGCGCTGCCACCCGTCGCCCCCACAGCATCCGCAGCGCTACGCCCCTTGAGGAACTTGCCTCGCAAATCCGGAACGGTGAAAGTCGTCGCACTTGGATTCACCCCAAGGGCATTGGCCAACTCTGTATAACTGGCTCGGCTATATGTAGCTCCATCACAAATAAGATAGGATGCATCTGTCAATGTAGATGAATAATAAGGGAGAATGGTGCCCACTGGAATGCTGTCGCCAATACCAAGATAAGGCTGTTGGTTCGAAGTGAGCGTGCCTGTAAAGTTGATGTTTCCACTTACATCCAAATTGAACCTTGGGACAAGTGTTCCGATCCCCACATTTCCACCGTCCGCAATTCTCATCGCCAGCACCCCGCCGTCATCATAGAAATCCGCAATAGGCTGCATCCCCGTCTGTGTGACTTTCAAACCTGGCCCCGTACCATTATTTTCAATCACCATTTGTTCCGTATTGCTGGTGATCGTGTTCAACGTTACATAATCCCCAAGCACCTCCAGATTTGACGCGCGTACCGTTCCATCCACATACACGTGTTTGAACATGCCGCTCTCCATTTCGCCTGCTGCTGTCTTGACCATAATCGGCCCCGTCACATGGCGCTCTAATTTTGTTCCCGCGATATTCACGTACCCGGAGGCTTGCAGATTGCGCACAGTGGTGTCGACATCTTGCCCGCTTTCGCCAAGAACTTTGAGTCCACCGCCCCCAGCTGCATCCCGTTTGATCACCGTCCCTCCAAGATCAATCGTACTCCCGCTCAAGTAAAGATCGCGCCAGCGAAGTAAACTTGAACCTAAATCAAAGACCAAATTGCTTGATGGCACGATATTCCCGTCAACGGTTAGACGATCCACAGGGAACGCTGTCCCAATCCCTATGAACCGCGTATTTGGGTCAGCGTAAATGCCTGACATCGTTTTCTAAACCAATAAAGGTTAAAAAATTGAAACAATTCTACTAAGTAAGAGGTGGTGTTTGGTTCACAAAAACAAATCTCCAAACGCAAAATATGCGTCGGGTAAAAAGCGATTCGTCCTTGTCATCATCTCAGTCAACCTCCCAGCCACATGGCACGATTCTTCATGCACCCCCTGCACATATAACCCATAATCCCTTGTCTCGTAAGAGCACGTCGTGTACTGCGCTCTATGGTTATCAGGAAGCCATTCTCGCCGAGACCATCATACAAGCCCCCATCAGTGTCGCCGCGCCTTGTCTGGAGACTTATGGGTTTCCAACGGATATCCTCCACTCTGAACAAAAAACGGAAGATTTCCTCGCATGCATTCTTACTCCTCCCGACCCAGTGGATAAGACTCCAATTATTCCTCAAGACGAAGCGAGAGATGAACAGCTTCGGTCAGCTTATGACCGACTCATGCGCGCGTATGTGATGCGACGCAGACGGCGGGTTTCGGAAAAATCTGTGGAATGAACCTTAACCACACAGGCTTGTAAAAATAATGGACGCGCATTGTGTCCGTTGCCCCCACGGAGAATCGAACTCCGGTTTTCTGCTTACTAGACAGGCGTCTTACCACTAGACGATAAGGGCAGCGTTCTGACCAGAGACGCTGGGACGCAGACGGCAGGATTCGAACCTGCGCTCCCGAGGGAAATGCCTTAGCAGGGCATCGCGTTGACCACTCCGCCACGTCTGCACTAGGTGAGGTCCCACCGAGATTTGAACTCGAGTCTCTGGATTCAAAGTCCAGCGTGATCACCAACTACACTATAGGACCGCGCCTGTTAACTATGCATAACAAATGTTTAAATAATTTTCGAAGGGTTTCGGTCGCCATAGCCCAAACAACCACCCATATGTCAGCCCACATCCCCTAGCCATTTTTGTCAAACACATATCACAAACATGGAAGCCATCCGCAAGCAATTTGCGGCGGACTGGCCGCGCCCCATCCACCAGTCCGAACACAGCCGCCTCATTTCCTCCACCCTATTTTCAATTGATGGAATTCGTTTTTGCAAATGGTTCGCAGAGTCCCAGGCCAACCTCCCCGAGCTCATGGAGCGTGTCAAGACCAAACGCGACACCCTCAATCACATCATCTACTCGAATTCGCGCGGCATGCAGACGTCGCACATTCTGAGCGGCTTCTCCATTTTCGCCCAGTACGTGCATTGGTGCGACGCCTCCCAAGAATCCAATTATGCGTTGAATCACCCACGTAAGGCGAAACTGTTTCTGGAGCATCGCCTCGCCGACTCCGAGAAAACATGGGAGGAGCGGACAGAAAAACGCATGAAAAACATATCAGACAACCTTGCCAAGACGCTCTACAACTCTTATAAGATTGCGATCCCACATTTGAATTTGCTGATCGAGTGGCAAGGCTATTATTTTGATCTGCATGCGTGCGAAGAGATTGAGGCCATCCGGCGGAAGCTCCTCCACATGTTCAAAACGGCCAAAGTCAGCAAATGCGATTCAGCCGCCACCTCTGCCCTCCATGTCAAACGCCTCCATGACGCCGAGCTGCACACCATGATTGAAAATATGTGGTTGGGCAAAGGCATCGCGGACACTTACAAAACACCCAAGGGCGCCGAGCAGGCACATATGAAAGCCCTGCTGGCGGCACTCTTGAACAACAGCATGGGACGCCGCGGCGGCGATGTGCGCAATATTGACCTACGCACCCTCTTTTTGTACCACCTCAAGCCCGTCGGTCCTTGTCCATGCTATGTCGTGGGCATTTCGCTGCGCGATGTCAAGGAAGATGATATTCTATATGATAAAGAACACCTCTTTGGTCTCATTCGCAACCGTATCCGCACACATTGTGCAGTCTCCGCCCTCGCCGCCTATCTCGTATGGCTAAATGACCTATCTGGCGAAATCAACCTGCTTCACAGCATTCGCGAAGACCTGGAAGCTGCGATGGCGTGCCATCCGAAACCGCATCCTCCATCTTGGTACAAGCTGCCTCTCATTCAGGGGCGATCCAAGATAGCGCCCATGTCATCTTCACATCATCGGACGCTCACGCGTGTAGGCTTTGCAGCTGGCGACATTGAGAGCAAGACCGCGGTCACCCATATTTTTCGCCCGACCGTCCTCGGCAAGCTCCTCGAGAGCGGCGTCAGCAGCACTGACGCTGCCCTTTATCAAGGATGGGTGCATGGCGTATGGGCGGACACGTACGCCAAGGGCTCCTTCAAGACCAAACCCATGCTGCGTGCCAACGAATGGGAGCCCAAGCTGACCAAGTTCTTCTGCTGGTGGGAAGGCATGGACGCCGACATTCCCACCGAGCTCAAGAGCCTTGTTTTTCCTGGCCTGGACGACCTCTATGAGCTTGCGAACCGAGCCTTTACCAAGTATCAGATTGACAAATCCGCCCTCGAATTCGTTCGTGTGCTCCAATACCTCCGCAAAGTGTTCCTGGAGGACAGTCTGAACCATGTTTCCAAGTACCCTGAGTTCCCTGCCTACCGCCACCCCGCCATCCAATCGCCCCTCTGGCTCGCCTACAAATGCGCCGAGGAATCGCGCATCCAGCTCCGCGAGACCCAGTGGAAAGTGCAACAAGAGAACCCAGCAGTGGTGTCTTTCATTGAAGACCAGACCCAGAAAAACAATGCATTCCAGCAGTCCCTTGTGGAGCTCATCACCAAAAACATTGGCAGTGCTGCACAAATTCGACCAAGTGCTTCCGTGAAAAACAGAGACAGGCATCCGGATGCAACCGAATCGCATGAACCCCACAAACAGTACATGGTTCCAGACGCGCACCCACAGAGTCTGTTGATCACCTACCGTTGCTGGGACGAATCACCTATCAAAGCGTACTTGGCAGAGCACGGCAAAATCGAGTGGTCGAAGCTCTTCCCCGCAGACAAAATCGAGGCCATGAAGGGGCGGTACCACAAACTTAAACCGTTCTGGAACTATGTGGATGAGACGTGTGCAGCCCTTGAAGTCACACCGGACACAATCTGCAACAAACTGGACGCGATCCGCGAGAAGTATGAGGTCGAGCCCTCGGTGTTTTTGAAACAGTGTTTCTATTATCTCTTTCACCCGTGCCGCCCCGATGCAAAGAAGCCTCCGCCCATCCCGACTCGTACACTGATAGAAGAGATGCAGGCCCAAGGGCTACCGATAAAAGGAAATTCTCCAAAATGAACAAAGCATGCATTTTATCTTCAGACATTGTAAATTGCATGGATCCCACCAGACAACTTCCCGATGATGTGCTCCGAGCAATTTTTGGGAAAGAAGGATTGACTCTGAAGGACAAGCTTGCGGTGCGCTCAACGTCAAGCTCCCTCCGGAAAGCTATTCCAGAACCTGAGACATTTCGAAACCTCGTTCAACGAATTGTGGATGTGTATTCTGTCGTTGCGACTGAATGGATCCAAGTAGAGGTGCCGTCGACGAAATATGTGTTGCGAAAGCCGAAAAGAGCTAATTATCGGTATGAATTGGTGAAGTCAGCGGCGGTAAGACCTACACCAGTCAATGTTCCCATGATTTCCAAACTAGTTCTTCAACTGAGCGAAGATGCCGAATTCATCCAACCCGACTTTTGGAGCCATTGTATTTGCTCATGTCGGTATTTGCGATCTCCAAATATTGAAAACATCGTACTTCGACTAAAGGCGCTATTCGAAGCAATACGTGCACATCAGGATTACGTGAAACGGTCTCGCGCTGTCGTGCCGTCGCTTACAACTCACTCACGAAAGACTCGAGGAATGAAAGGTGGTAATGTTCAGTCCGTACTGCGTGTGTTGGCAGATCAGTTGGTACACATTTCAAAAACTGGCGTTACATTAGCGCTGAATTTCACATTGCGGAAATTCACAGGTATTTACATAGTTAACACCTTTGTGTATATTGCTGGGCACAAGACGGATGCGACGTCTGATGCGATCTTTAATAGCCTCAAAGACCTCGATTGGTCGAACAGTTCCTTAGACTATATGGATTTTGAAAAGTCTTCCTTCGCGGGCTCCGATGATTTCGACGTTTTTGATAACATCATCCGCATCTTGCACACGATTGAGTCATTACACGCGGCAGCAGCACAAAAAGAAGACGCGGGACCCAAAGGAGATAAAGGAGACATAGGCGGAGCACGACGACCGCGCACTTCGAGAAAAAGGACGTAAGACATGTATGATTTACCTGACGAACTGAGGCGGCTGAGCCTGCATTATTTTTAGCGATCGACCGAATGTGCGTTTCATCCATCGGTTGGCGTACTTGGCCTGTAAATACCTCCGTCGCGTCTTGCGTATCACGCTATCCATAAAGAACCGCTGCTCGACGACCCCCCAGAGCGCACCTGTCTTATCGAAAACCAGCCATATTTGAAGCGCAATATGGATGCCAATCGCGATCATTTGAAAGTAGAACATGGCAGAGCCAGAGAGCGCCGTACCATAAACAGTGTATGCCCATGCGCCCGCGTATGTGCCGAGCTCCCCAACCGTGCTCACGACTTCGGCAAACTGCTCGCGTGGATTGTTAAATGGTACGGCTCCAATCACGATGCACAAATGGCCGGTCAGTGTGCAGAGGAGCAGCATGATTTGTGCTTGGCTTGCTGTGGTAGAGCCGGCAATCGCACCAAGAACCAACGCAACCCAAACGTTCTTTAAATACACGTACGGCTGGTAAAAGGTTCGGATATAGGTCGTACCATCTCTTACTAGTGCCATGGTGGTGTAAGCGTACTTTTGCAGAAAGTCATCAAACTTGACGTTTTTGAGCTTGACCATGAATGGCCCACGCATGGCACCCCAGAACATACCATATTTGTTCAGGATCTCGTCGTTCCCTTTCCACGTGCCGGAATTGTTTGAGAAGAGCCCTCGACGAATGAAGCTAACGGGTGAGTTGCATGTTTGTAGAGCGTGGGTGACAAAAAACTGCACAGTTCGCTCCTTCAGGACGTACTTATAAATAACAAATGCTGAACCAAGCACCAATGGTATGGGGAGCATGCCCAGCAACCCGATCCCCAACAGCACGCTTCCTGGCGTACCAATGCGAAACATAGCAGCTGCGGCGGATGCGAAGGAGTTAAGAAGAAAGGCGGCGAGGAAAAGCTCCAGCTGAGGGAATCCGATGAGCCCTCCGAGTTGCCCTTTTTTGCCATGTTTGCGCACGCGATACACATGGATACCATAATGAACCATGCATCCGGGCACAAGGACTGCCGCGAACCAGAACAGAAGATTGAGTGCGGTACCCAAAGATCTAGAACCGGCCACTGCCAAAAGACGCCGCCGAGTCCTGTCTCCTTGCGACATGAAGGGCGGATCGATGTTCAGGTTGATCCAATTCATATCCGTCATGGCGGCCATGGTAGGCGGCTGGGGGAGCGTGTTTTTCATGTTCATCACTTGAACAGATGAAATCATGGTCAACAGGCTGACAGGGGGAGCGGCCGGCACACTCGCAGATGCTGCAACAGACGATGCGACGCTGCTCGCAACAGCTGAACTCACACTCGCGGCGACAGCGGCACCGACAACTGTTCCAATGCTTTCGGCGATTGCCTGCGCTGCGGTATCAACCACCGCTTGAGACAGGGGTGGCGGCGGAGCTGGCGGCGGTGGTTGCGGCGGCGGCGGTGGAGGCGGTGGAGGCGGCGGGGGTGGT